>ENA-OSJC01000402-OSJC01000402.1-marine-metagenome-genome-assembly--contig:-NODE-402-length-42869-cov-6.502173_pt1 | contig 42869 bp, 32 predicted proteins | sample MGYA00237885_ERZ534234 | MGnify/ENA primary metagenome ERZ534234 (study PRJEB26413, sample SAMN06343907) | marine metagenome | isolation source: coastal waters | place: Atlantic Ocean: West Antarctic... | reverse complement strand
TAGTTCTAACAGCGGAAAATCAACTACCCAAAGGGGTGCAAACTCATCTGGCTTTCTAAGGGATAATCTTTCTGCCAATTCCATGCGCAGGGCACTTAATTGTGCGCGTACTTTATTGGTTTGGCCAGATAATACGAAAATTAAATCTCCAGGTTTTGCGCCAGTTGTTTCTGCCCATTTGGCCAAATCTTCTTGGTCATAAAACTTATCTACAGAAGATTTAAAGCTACCATCATCATTACAGCGGCAGTACACCATACCAAGAGCGCCAACTTGAGGACGTCTTACCCAGTCTATTAATTTATCTATTTCTTTTCGTGTAAAGCTATTTGCTCCACTCACGGCAATACCAACTACTAGCTCTGCGGTGTTAAAGACATTAAATTCTTTGTGTTTTGCAACTTGGTTTAACTCTCCAAACTCCATCCCAAAACGAATGTCTGGCTTGTCATTTCCATACAAGCGCATTGCATCATCATATTGCATCCTAGGGAATGCTCCAACTTCTACCCCCTTAATTTCTTTTAATAAATGACGGGTTAATCCTTCAAAGGTGTTAAGGATATCTTCTTGCTCCACAAAAGCCATTTCACAATCTATTTGTGTAAACTCTGGCTGTCTGTCTGCCCGTAAATCTTCATCTCTAAAACATTTTACAATCTGAAAATATTTATCTAATCCTCCCACCATAAGCAGTTGCTTAAATGTTTGTGGGGATTGTGGTAGGGCATAAAATTGCCCTTGGTTCATTCTACTTGGCACGACAAAATCTCGAGCACCTTCTGGGGTAGATTTAATTAAATAAGGCGTTTCTACATCTACAAATCCTTGTTCAGATAAGTAGTTGCGAACTGCCATAGACACTTTGTGTCTAAATAGTAAGTTTTCACGTACTGGATTTCTTCTTATATCCAAGTAGCGGTATTTCATGCGTAGGTCTTCTCCGCCATCTGTAGTGTCTTCAATAGTGAAAGGAGGAGTGAGTGAGGCGTTAAGGATGGTTACTTTAGAGACTAAAATTTCTATATCCCCCGTTGGCATGTTAGGGTTTTTAGACTCCCGCTCTATTACAGTTCCTGAAACTTGAATTACAAATTCACGTCCAAGTTTTTGAGCTTGCTGCATCATGCTTTTTTCGGTGCGCTGAGCATCAAAAATAAGTTGCGTTACCCCATAGCGATCACGCAGATCAACCCAAACCATAAATCCTTTGTCTCGCGTTTTTTGCACCCAACCTGAAAGAGTTACTTCTTGTTGTATGTCTTGGGCCCTTAATTGACCGTTGGTATGTGTTCTATACATGGGTATATGTGTGTTTTTTCTTCCTTAAAAGAAAGTATGCAAATTTAATAAGTTCTATGAAAACGACCTTCTTTTTAAGGTATTTATAGCGGGGTTTAAAAAAACAGCAGCAAATACTTTAAAATAATAGTTGCTGTTTTATAATATTATTGCCTCTACCTTGCTTTGTACCCGGTTAATCCTTTTAAAAACAAGCTTAACAAAAGTAGTAAAAACAATCCTTTATAACTTTCATAGCTATATATTTACATAGTAACTTTGAATGTAAGCTTACGGTAAGAAATTAGATTAACCAATAGAAATATTGGGCACGTATGCCAAAATGATGCTTTTTATTTCTTACGTGTATTATTCAATTATACAAAGTCGCCTGTAGATCTACAGGCGACTTTTTTTGTTCTATTATTGAGATTTCTTTGCTTTTCTTTGTTCTAAAAAATCAGCAATTTTCATTTTTGATCGAGTAGCAAAATACAATAGAATTGGTACAATAATTAAGGTCAAAAATGTAGCAATAATTAAACCATAAATAACTGTCCAGGCCAAAGGCCCCCAGAAAATCACATTATCCCCACCCATATAAACATTGGCATCAAAATCACTAAATAGGGTGAAAAAATTTATATTCAAACCTATAGCCAAGGGTATTAGCCCCAAAATAGTTGTAATTGCTGTTAAAAGCACAGGGCGTAATCTCGCCTTACCTGCTTGTATGATGCTGTCTAGTAAATCCTCCTTTTCTAGGTATTGATTTGTGTCCAAATCTAGGGCGTTTTTCTTTCTATCGATAAGCAATTGCGCATAATCTAGCAGCACAACTCCATTGTTTACAACAATACCAGCAAGGGATATAATACCCATCATTGTCATGATAATAACAAAAGGAGCTCCAGAAATTACAATCCCTCCAAATACTCCAATAAAACTCAAGAAAATGGCAATCATGATAATAAGTGGTTTAGAGACAGAATTAAATTGAAAAATTAAAATCAGAAATATTAATCCCAAACCACTAAAGAAGGCTCCCATTAAAAAAGCCTGTTCTTTATTTTGTTTTTCTATTTGGCCCGTATAATCAATTTTCACACTATCTGGAATGCCCTCAATGTTAAGCATTTCGTTTTTTACCTGTGCAACTGCAGCACCGGCATCTGTATATCCTGGAGATAATGCAGAATAGAGCGTTACAATTCTTTTGGATTGTTTGTGCTTTATGGCACTAAATCCAGAGTTATTTTTTTGTGAGGCAACTGTCGACACTGGTATTTCACGAAGTTTTCCGGTATTGGTTCTAAAGGTTATCGATTGATTAAACAAGGCGCTTGAGTTGTAACGACTTGCCTTGTTAAAACGAACATAGATGTCATAATCTTCTCCATCTTCTTTATACACTCCTGCCTTGGCACCAAATAAAGAGTTTCTTAGTTGTTGCCCTATTTGCCCTGCACTGACTCCTAGCTCACCTGCTTTTTCTCTGTCAATGAGCACCTGCATTGCTGGTTTATCTTTGTTGACGTCTATTTTCAACTCATCTATGGCCGCTATGTTTTTGGTGTTTAAAAATGCACGCATTTTTTCTGCAGCTGTGATAAGCTCATTATAATCGTTTCCAGAGAGCTCTATGTTTACTGGTGCTCCTTGAGGAGGCCCATTAGAGTCTTTCTCTACAGAGATGATAATTCCAGGATAAATACCTTTTAAATCTTCCTGAACTTTTTTACGCAACACCTCACTGTCTTCTCCACGGCGGTATTTGTACTCTCTCATGGAGGCTGTTATTTTTCCTCTATGGGGCATTTCTGCTGCAGAGCCTCCATCTGTTTGAGGATTTCCTGCACCTTCTCCTACTTGAGAGACAGCACTTTCTACCAAATAATTATACCCTGCATCTGTATACTGCTCATTATTTATGGTGTTGTATACACGCTTTTCTATTTCTTTGGTAATTGCATTTGTTTTTTCGATAGAAGTTCCTTGAGGGTATTCTAGGTATACAATAATTTGATTGGGTGTATTGTCTGGAAAAAACTCAATTTTTGTTCTTTGGTTTGAAACCGAAATCCCAAATGCTACAAAAGCTCCAAAGAGCATTACAAAAGTAAAGGCTATAATAAGATAGGGTCTTGCTCCTTTAAAGGCAGTTGTAAGATTTCTTTTGTACCAATTCTCTAACCTGGTAAGTACTTTGGTTTGAAATGTATTTGCTAGTTTACGAAGTATTAACCTGTAGACCCACAACAGTGCAGCTGTAAATATCATTAGGCTTCCAAGGCCACTGTAAGCACCCCCAAAGGCCATAATAAATGCTCCAATACCTACCATAATTGCCGAAATAGCAATGATATTTTTTAAAGGCATGTCTTTGTCCTGGGTGGTCATAAATTGTGAGACCAGTACAGAGTTAAAGAAAATGGCAACAAATAATGAGGACCCTAATACCACAGATAGCGTGATAGGGAAATAGATCATAAATTGCCCCATTAGCCCTGGCCATAATCCTAGGGGTATAAATGCAGCTACGGTAGTTGCTGTAGAAATAATTATAGGAAATGCAATTTCTCCAATTCCTTTTTTGGCAGCATCTATACGACTAAGCCCCTGTTCGTCCATCAATCGGTATACGTTTTCTACAACTACAATACCATTATCAACCAACATTCCAAGGCCCATTATTAGTCCAAAAAGAATCATGGTGTTTAATGTATATCCCATCCAGCCCAATATCATCAAAGACATAAACATAGACATGGGTATGGCAAAACCAACAAACAACGCATTTTTAAAACCAAGGAAAAACATCAAGACCGTTACCACCAAGATGATCCCGAAAATAATGTTATTTACCAGATCATCTACTTGCCCAATGGTTTTTGATGACTGATCATTTGTTATGTTTACCTGCAGGTTTGAAGGAAAGACATTGGCCTGTGTTTGGGCAACAATGTTTTCAATTTTTTCTGCGGCAGCAACCATGTTTTTCCCAGATCTTTTTTTAACATCTAGCATCACCACTTGGTTACCGTATTCTCTAGCAAAGGTAGTTCTGTCTTTCTCCTTAAAGCTAACCGTTGCAACATCTTTAAGGTATACGATATTTCCGTTTTCAGACTTAACAACAAAATTCTCCAGCTCTTTTGGGTTTTCTATTTCACCTAAAATCCGGATGGTTCTTCGCTGTCCGCTGGCTTTAAAATTACCGGCAGACATGGTAGTGTTCCCGTTAGAGATAGCACCTTGAATATCATTAAAACTAACAGAAGAAGCCATCATTTTATAGATATCTACAGCAACTTCCACCTCTTTTTCTTGAGCTCCACGAATGTCAACTTGCTTTATCTCTTCTAGATTTTCAATTTCATCTTGCAGGTATTCTGCAAATTCTTTTAATTTTTCTACTGGATAATCACCCGAGATATTAATGTTTAAAATGGGCATTTCTTCGCTCATACTTAATTCAAATATGTTGGGTTCAACTTTTGCGCCATTAAATGTTGGCCAATCCTCATTAGAGGTCTGGGTGTCTATCTCGTCCTTAACTTTTTGTTTTGCTTTGTCTACAGAAATACCCTCATCAAACTCAACTACTACCATAGAGTAATCTTCTTGTGAGGTGGAGGTAATTTCTACAACATTACTTACTGTTTTTAATTTATCCTCCAGGGGGTCTGTGATAAGTTTTTCAATATCTTCTGCGGTATTTCCTGGATACACAGAACTAATATAAATCTTAGTTTCTCTTATTTCTGGAAAGTTTTCACGCGGCATACTATTGTATGCACTTCCGCCTAAAAACAACACCAATACCATTGCCATATAAATGGTTGTTTTGTTGCCAATGGCCCAAGATGAAAGTTTAAATTCTTTCTCGGTATTTATTTTCTGATTTGCCATAATTATTACAAATTAGTAGGTGATGATTTTTACAGATTGCCCGTCTTTTACACTACGAGCTCCCTCTTCAATAATTTGATCTGCCTCTTTCAAGCCCGATAAAACTTCGATATTATTTCCTTGTTTTTTTCCTGTTTCAATAATCACACGACTTGCCACTGCCTTGTCTTTATTTATTTGTTTTAGGACATAGATGTACTGTTCTCCTTGTGCATTTTCAGAAATAATGCTTTGTGGTATCACAATAGCATCATTGTTTGTGTAGTCGTTAATTTTTAATCTTGCTGTTAGATTAGGCTTGATATTTTTTTTCTTGTTAGCTACATTTATTTCAGCCTTAAATGTTCTGTTGTTTGGGTTTATAAAACTTCCTGTTTGGCTTATTGTTGCCAAAAAGGTTTCTCCAAGTACAGCAAAGGAAACCTCAACTTGTTTTCCCTCCACAATACTGGTAATATATGTTTCTGGAACATCAGCCTTCACGTACATATTCTCTAAACTTACAATTCTAAGTATTGGTGTTAGCCCTGGGGCTACCACATTTCCTTTCTCAGTGATAATATCATCAATAGTCCCAGAAAAAGGAGCTTTAATACTTGCTTTGGCAACTTGTTGTTGCATAGCGTTAACCGCTTTTACTTGCCCGTCATAAGCCGTTTTTGCTTGAAGGTATTGTATTTCGCTACCAATGTTTTGATTCCAAAGGCGCTCCTGTCTCTCAAAAGTTGTTTTGGCAAGTACCATCTGGACCTGCATTTGGGCCAATGATTGGCTCATCCCACCATCATCTATAGAGGCAAGAAGCTGTCCTTTTTTTACGCGTTGGCCTTTGCTTACATGTACTTTATTTAAGATACCACCCATTTCTGGGGTAATTAGAATGTTTTGATCTGTTTCTACACTTCCTTGCAATTCAACATAATGTTTAAACACAGCCTTACTTGCTGTAAAAGAAGTTATTAAAGGCATATTTTTCTCTGGATTTAATGCTGCTAGCGCCTTATCCAACGATTTAATTTGCGTATTTATTTCTTGCTGTTGTAGTACAATCTTGTCACGTCTTTCTTGTATGGCTTCCGGATTTTGTGAGGCTATTACCTCTTGAGTTGTTTCTTGTTTTTGGTCTGCGCAGCTAGTTAGCAAAACCGTGATGGTTAGTAGTGTGATTATTTTTCTCATAATTGGTTGTATTGCTGTTTGATCTTAGTATTTGTTTTTAATGTCTTCTATAGACATCCTTAAATTTGGGGTATTTAAAACCGTCTCCATTTCAGCTTTGGTATTTATAATCTCTACCATAGCACTTAAGTGTTGTTGTTGCACCCTAAATAATTGGCTTTGAGCTTGTCTTAAATCAAAGCTTGTTGCTAAGCCTTCATTAAACTTTACCTGGCTTTTATGCTCAATGCTTTTTGCAAGCACTAGGTTTTTTTTTGTGTTTTGATAACGTTCTATACTATACTGATAGTTGCTTTTTGCTTTTTGGTAATCTAGTTTTACCCGCTGGATTGTTTGATCAAAATCTGTTTTTGCTTGGTCTAGGGCTATTTTAGCTTTTTGGTTTCTGGCATTTCTCAGGCCACTAGAGAAAACAGGAACATTTAAAGTTATTCCAAAGGCAGAAGATTGATACCAATCTTGGTTAGGGCTAAAAAAATCAAACTGATTCCCAAAGCCTGAGGCTCCATAATTGATAAAGCCATTTAAAGAAGGCATGCCCTGGCTTTGTTCAAGTTTTAACTCTATGTCACGCTGGTTGGTGAGGTTTTCTGCAAGTTTATAATCAAGATTTTTTTCAATTTTTAAAGTAGTATCCAAAAGGGCCAAAGAAATGTTGTCAGCTGTGAGTCCCTCAAGGGTGTTGGTTAAGACCACATTTTGATCAACACTGATGCCAAGGGTTAGGTTTAATAATTGTTTTGAGATGTTTAAAGTTCTTTGGGCATTACTTAATTGTGTTTTCTCATCCAATAGCGTTATTTCTAACTGCTGTACACTTTGCTGTTCAATAAGTCCATTTTCATACACCTTTGTTGCTTCAAAGAGGTTTTTTTCTAGATTAGTTATGTTATTTTTTGTGATGGTTATAAACGTATCTGCCACTAGCACGTTTGTATAGGCCTCGATAACTTGTTTTCTTACCTCTAGGTTTGTTTTTTCGTTTAGATTTTCATTAAAACTAAGGAGTGATTTCACCCCCTGAAGCGCAAATAGGTAGCTTCCGTCAAAAATAAGTTGGGTTAGTGTGGCCGTGGCTCCTATGTTTTGCTTTGTTCCAAAAACCACAGGGATATACCCCTGAGGCGCCAGGGGTGTCCCGGTGGCTTGTATGCCAAAAAACTCCTCTACGGTATTTATCACGCTTGTTGTATTGTCAAAGGCAGCAGCAGGCAATAGTGAAACTTGTTGGCTTAGGTTGTTTTGGTAAGAAAAATTAGCGTCTATTTGAGGTAGCCCCATTGCTGTAGCCTCCCACCTTCTTTCTAACACCTTAGAGATTTCTCTTCTAGAATTAATGGTTGCGTAACTACTATCAATTGCAAATGATATCGCCTGTTGTAAAGAAAACGTATACGGTTTGTCTTGGGCAAATCCTTGTAGGCTTAAAAGAGCACATGCTATAATGATGTATTTTTTCATTAGTCTTGGTTTGATTGTATCAATTGGTTTAATATGTTTCTTCCCTTGGGGGTAACAATGCCTCTAAGGTGATATTCTAGGTACATCTCATAAAGTGTTTCTCCCTCAAACAATGTGTGAGGAAATAACGATTCTTCTTTAATACCCGTAATTCCGTTAAAATATATTCTAGCCACAAACTGTACTTGAATATTCTTACGGTAGAGGTCTTGATCCAAACCTGTGTTGAGGTTTTTGACAACACATTGTTGCATGTAAGAAAATTGACGTTGTTTTATGTTGTTGTAAATAGTAGGGTAGTACTTTTGAAGCTGGTAGGTGGGTGACGCTTTCTCTTTTTGCATGTATTGCATGACCCTCTTTTTAATAGCATACAACTCCTGGATTGGGTTTTGACCCAAATCACAGATGGCGTCTATGTCATTACATACCATCTCAAATACATGATCTGTAACAACACCAATAATGGTTTCTTTGTTGTTAAAGTGTGTGTAAATGGTTTTTTTAGAAATACCCATTTCTTTGGCAATATCATCCATAGTAACACTCTTGAAACCAAGTTTCATGAAGAGTTGTGTAGCCTTAAGGATGATATTTTTTTTCATAATTCGAGTGCAAATATACAAGGAAACTTTAAATACAAAAAAAGTTTCCAACGTTTAATCTTTATTTAACACCTCACTTTTTCTTTTTTTAAAGCTCCGCCATTTATTGTTAAATCCAAGTCATAAAAGATTGTGAACATCTCCTTTTAATAGCTGGTTAATTCTTATTTTTGTGGAAACTTTTATAGGATGGATATTTCAAAATACAGTGACGCACTTGTTGCACATTTAGAGCATAAGGTGACTCTAAAAGAGCCCGCATCTTTGTATGAGCCTATAAAGTATATACTCACCTTAGGAGGTAAACGCTTAAGACCAGTGCTAACTCTAATGAGTGCAGATTTTTTTGGAGGAAATTATAAACAGGCCTTAGACGCTTCTCTTGCCGTAGAAATGTTTCATAATTTTTCTTTGGTTCATGACGATATCATGGACAATGCTCCACTTAGAAGAGGCCATCAAACTGTCCATGAGAAATGGGATATTAATACAGGTATTTTATCTGGGGATGCGATGTTAATTTTAGCCTACCAACTTTTTGAAACCTATGAGCCAAAGGTCTTTATGCAATTGGCAGTGTTGTTTAGTAAAACCGCATTAGAGGTTTGTGAGGGGCAGCAGTATGACGTTGATTTTGAAACAAGAACAGATGTTACCATCTCCCAGTATATAAAAATGATTGAATACAAAACGGCAGTTCTCATTGGCGCTTCTTTGCAAATGGGCGCTATTATTGCCAATGCGTCACCCTCTTGTCAAGAAAAAATATATGCTTTTGGAAAAAACTTAGGTATTGCATTTCAATTACAGGATGACTACCTGGACGCCTTTGGGAATCCCTTGACTTTTGGAAAGCAAGTGGGAGGAGATATTATAGCCAATAAAAAAACATTTCTTTATTTAACGGCCTTACAAAAAAGCAGTCCTTCTGGGGCCCAAGAATTAGCCACATTGTTTGCTGCCATGCCTAAAGACCCTTCAGATAAAATAACGGCTGTAAAAGAAATATTTGTCTGCTCAGGAGCAGCAAAAGCTACCGAAGATGAAATAGCAAGGTACACCAATACCTCAATTTCTTTATTACAAGACATTAAAATTTCCCAGCAGCATAAAGACACCTTAAAAAGCTTTGCAGATTTTTTAATGAATAGAAACGTTTAAGATATTTGTTGAACCTGTATATAGCCACTTACCGCAATGTATATGTTGGAGTAACCACTACCTAAACTACGCCAATACCCTTGCAAAAATAAACGTTATCCCCAGAATTTACGAGTATCTTTTGTTTGGTTTTCTTGTGCATGTATCCAAGAAAAATAAAAATAAAATAGTAGCGCAGCAAAGCTATAATTGCATCTTATTTTTTTCAGGCTCTTTGGTAGAGATTATTTAAATTTACTAGAGGTATAAATATACGTTTTCCAAAGATGTATTTTAGGGATTTGTTGTATTTTTGCCTTGTTTTAAAACATCGCAGTATCCCAATTATGGATAAATATTCTTTTCTAAATGCAATTCATCCCGAGCAAATTTCGGAACTATACGCTACGTACTTAAAAACCCCAGATATTGTGGAGCCTAGTTGGCGTGCTTTTTTTCAAGGGTTTGACTTTGGTATAGAAAGCGGATCTGTTGCAGATGGGCTTGGTATTACAGGTGCTGATACTGTTCCAGAGAATGTGTTAAATGAGTTTAAGGTTATAAAACTCATTGATGGGTATAGATCTCGTGGGCATTTGTTTACCAAAACAAACCCAGTTAGAGAGAGAAGAAAATACCAACCCACATTAGGGCTTGAAAATTTTGGCTTACAACAATCAGACCTTCAAACAGAATTTGAAGCAGGTTCTATTATAGGGCTTGGTAAAACAACCCTAGCAGTAATTGTAGGTCATCTTGAGGCCATCTATTGTAATTCTATTGGTGTTGAGTATATGTACATACGTAATCCAGAAGAAATTAAATGGATACAAAATTGGATTAACACCAATGACAATGCTCCTGTGTATTCTACTGAGCAACAAAAACACATATTAAAAAAATTAAATCAAGCACTCTCTTTTGAAACCTTCCTGCATTCTAAATACGTAGGTCAAAAGCGTTTTTCTATAGAAGGAGTTGATGCGCTTATTCCTGGGCTAGATACCCTAATGGAAAGAGGTGCAGAGAAAGGAGTAGAGCAGTTTGTGGTAGGAATGGCCCATAGAGGCCGTCTTAATGTGTTGACTAATATCTTCGGAAAATCTCCTGAAGACATATTTAGTGAGTTTGACTCTAAAGAATACGATGAGGCAGAACTCTTTGATGGTGATGTAAAGTATCACATGGGCTGGACAAGTTTTAGAAAAACTGATGGAGGGAAACAAGTACGTATGGACTTGGCCCCAAACCCATCTCATCTAGAAACAGTAAACGCTGTGGTTGGTGGTATTTCTAGAGCAAAAATAGACACAAAATTAAATGGAGATGCCTCCAAAATATTACCTATTTTAATACATGGTGATGCTGCAGTAGCAGGCCAAGGTGTTGTTTATGAATTTATTCAGATGGCACAACTAGATGGATACAAAACAGGAGGGACCATACATATTGTAGCAAACAATCAAGTTGGTTTTACCACCAATTATCTGGATGCCCGTTCTTCAACCTATTGTACAGACATTGCAAAAGTAACCTTGTCTCCGGTATTGCATGTAAATGCAGATGACGTTGAGGCGGTTTGTCACGCCTTTAGCTTTGCGCTAGATTTTAGACTTGAGTTTGGTCGTGATGTATTTTTAGATATATTAGGGTATAGAAAGTATGGACACAATGAAGGGGATGAACCTCGTTTTACGCAACCTAAATTGTATAAAGCGATTGCAAAACACCCAAATCCTCGAGATATTTATGCCGCAAAACTGCTTAAACAAAACAGTATTGATGCCGGTTATGTAAAACAGCTAGAACTACAATACAAAGACGAGTTAGAAAATGATCTGCAGGCATCTCGTAAAAAAGATAAGACGGTCATCACTAAAATACTAGCCGATGACTGGGAGGGATATACTCTTGGGAGATTGGATGCTATTTTAACTCCCGTTGACACAACATTTGACTTAAAAAACTTAGACAAACTCGCTGACGGTATCACAAAATTACCCGAAGACAAAAAGTTTATGCGTAAAATAGAGCGCATTATTGCAGATAGAAATAAACAATATACCCAGCGAAACACCTTAGATTGGGCCATGGGAGAACTGTTGGCCTATGCTTGTTTGATGCAAGAAGGGTTTGATGTTAGAATATCTGGACAAGACGTAGAGCGAGGTACCTTCTCTCACAGGCATGCTGTAATAAAAACAGAAGAAGATGGAGAGCGTATCAACCTTCATAACAATCTTGATGTGCCAGGTAAGATGCACATATACAACTCCCTTCTCTCTGAGTATGCTGTTGTAGGTTTTGATTATGGGTATGCTATGGCAAGTCCTAAAACATTAACTATTTGGGAAGCCCAGTTTGGAGATTTCTCAAACGGAGCTCAAATCATGCTGGATCAATACATATCTGCCGCAGAGAGTAAGTGGAAAACACAAAACGGCCTGGTGATGTTGTTGCCTCATGGATATGAAGCTCAAGGGTCTGAGCACTCAAGTGCACGTATGGAGCGTTATTTGCAATTGTGCTCTCGTGACAATTTAATTTTGGCAGATGTTACGACTCCCGCAAACTTTTTTCACTTGCTGCGCAGGCAAATGAAATGGAATTTCAGAAAACCACTGATTGTATTCACGCCAAAGAGTTTGTTGCGTCATCCTCTAGTGGTATCTACCAAAGAAGAATTGGCCAATGGAAGTTTCCAGGAAGTTATTGATGATCTGCAGGTAGACAAAAAAAATGTTACTTCTGTGGTATTTTGTACAGGTAAGTTTTATTATGACCTATTACAGCGAAGAACACAAGATAAAAGAGAAGATGTAGCTATTGTGCGAATTGAGCAGTTGTTTCCATTGCCAGTAGAGCAGTTAGAGGCTGTCATTGCTTCATACGCTAATGCCACACAATATGTGTGGGCACAAGAAGAGCCAAAAAACATGGGCGCTTGGGGATTCATGTTAATGAATTTTAACAGTGTACCACTACGCCTGGCATCAAGAAGAGTGTACAGCTCTCCTGCAGCGGGAAGCTCTGCACGATCTAAGGCAAGACATAAAGAAGTAATTGACAGTGTTTTTCAAACACCAAAAAAATAAGCCACTGCTCAGAATTAAGTAGTATTCATTTTTCTGAACCTTGGATATATTAAAATAGAATTAAGTATTAAAATTTTGACGCGAGTCGAAACCATAACAGACATACTATGTTAGAAATGAAAGTTCCTTCACCGGGAGAATCTATCACTGAAGTAGAAATAGCTGAATGGCTAGTTCAAGATGGTGATTATGTTGAGAAAGATCAAGCAATTGCTGAGGTTGATAGTGATAAGGCAACCCTTGAGCTTCCAGCAGAGGCAAGTGGTATTATTACCCTAAAGGCAGAAGAAGGTGATGCTGTTGCCGTTGGAGCTGTAGTTTGTTTGATTGATACAACTGCTGCCAAGCCAGAAGGTACTCCAGAGAGTACAGATTCTCCAGATGCAGCACAAGCGCCTGAAAAAGTAGCAGCTACCCAAACACCTGCGGTCACAAAAGAGTCTTACGCAACTGGCACTCCCTCTCCTGCAGCAAAAAAGATTTTGGATGAAAAGTCAATTGCACCCTCAAGTGTTTCTGGCTCTGGTAGAGATGGTCGTATTACAAAGCACGATGCTCTTAATGCAGTTCCTTCTATGGGGTCTGTTGGTTCTAAAATTAGAGGGGAGTCTAGAACAAAACTCTCTATGTTGCGCAGAAAAGTAGCAGAGCGTTTGGTGGAGGCTAAAAATACAACGGCTATGTTAACCACCTTTAATGAGGTTGATATGGGTCCTATTTTTGCCCTTAGAAAAGAGTATAAAGAAACCTTTAAAGCAAAACACGGAGTTGGTTTAGGATTTATGTCATTTTTTACCCTGGCCGTAGTACGCGCCTTAGAATTATATCCAGCAGTAAATAGCATGATTGATGGTAAGGAAATGCTTACCTATGATTATAAAGACATCTCTATTGCTGTATCTGGCCCAAAGGGGCTTATGGTGCCGGTGATAAGAAATGCAGAAAATTTAAGTTTTAAAGGAGTTGAAACAGAGGTAAAAAGATTGGCAATTCGTGCTCGTGATGGACAAATTACCGTAGATGAAATGACAGGTGGAACCTTCACCATTTCTAATGGAGGTGTTTTTGGAAGCATGCTTTCTACTCCTATTATCAACCCTCCTCAATCCGGTATTTTAGGAATGCATAATATAGTAGAGCGCCCAGTGGTTAAAGATGGGGCTGTTGTTATTGCACCTATTATGTTTGTAGCCCTTAGTTATGACCACCGTATTATAGACGGGAAAGAATCTGTAGGGTTCTTGGTGGCTGTTAAAGAAGCCCTGGAAAACCCAACAGAGTTGTTAATGCACTCAGATATTAAAAAAGCCCTAGAGCTTTAATCTATAAAGACACCTATAAAAAAGGCGCATACATTGTATGGGCCTTTTTTGTTATCTAAGATATTGAAATAGTAATTACAAAAGCATCTTATTTGAGATACATGCAGTTGCGACCATAGTCTAATACGGCGCTGTGTTTTTTTAAATAATCTGCTCCAAGGATACCATGAATTATAGTTGGGTCTACCATAGAGATGGCTTTTTTAACATGTGATAAATCAAATAATACAAAAGAGATGTTTTTGGTTTTGTGATTTTTTAGCTTAAAAACATTGTTTTGGGCAAGTGCTGTTTTCATGTTTGAGTCTCCAGCGCCCGCTGCAATTACATCACTTTTCTCTTGGATGAGGTTAAACAGCCCTACATGTTCAAAGTCTATGCAGCTAGAAGAAGCGCCTGTATCTATAATAAAAATACCTTTTTTGGTATTTAATTCAGCGCGGCACGTATAATGTCCAGTGGTCATTTTACGCAATACAATTCTTTGAAAACCTTTTGTTTCTAATAAATTTCTTAATTGCACGGTATTTTTTTAACAAATATAGCAAACAAAATAGCTAGCTTTGCAATCATGTTAACAGACACACATACACACTTATACAGCGAGGCCTTTGACCTTGATAGAGATACTGTTATGCAACAGGCAAAGGACCAAGGTGTTTCCAAGTTTTTTATCCCAGCCATAGACTCAAGCTATGCAAAGGCAATGTATGACTTAGAAGCGTCATATCCAGATTGTGTGCATTTAATGATGGGATTACACCCAACATCTGTGAAGCAAAATTATAAAGAAGAATTAGCCTTTGTAGCAAAAGAGCTTGAAAGACGTAGTTTTGTTGCCATAGGCGAGATCGGGATTGATTTGTATTGGGATACCTCTACCTTGGAAATACAAAGAGAAGCTTTTGTGTATCAAATCAGGTTAGCCAAAAAGTATAAATTACCTATTGTTATTCACTGTAGAGATGCCTTTGACCAAGTTTTTGAAGTATTAGAACAAGAAAAAGGGGATGATTTGTTTGGGATATTTCATTGCTTTACCGGCAGCTTGGCCCAAGCAAACCAGGCTATTGGGTATAATATGAAATTGGGTATTGGTGGAGTTGTTACCTTTAAAAATGGTAAGATTGATCAGTTTCTCCATCAAATTGACATAAAACACATTGTTTTGGAAACTGATGCGCCCTATCTTTCACCCACTCCTTATAGAGGTAAAAGAAACCAAAGCAGTTACCTATCTTTGATTGCCAGTAAAGTGAGTACCTTGTATCAAATTTCAGAAGCACAAGTAGCAGAGATAACCACAATAAATGCGGCAGCAATTTTTAAGATTTAAATAACCGTCCTATGACTACCCAAACAAGCACTATTTTATTAATCTATACCGGGGGTACTATTGGTATGATAAAAGATTCTGAAACAGGTAGTCTTAAAAATTTGAATTTTAATGACCTTCTAAAGCATATTCCAGAACTTAATTTGTTGGATTGCAAGATAGACACCCAGAGTTTTGAGGCTCCTATAGATAGCTCAAATATGGGGCCTGTGTATTGGCAACAATTAGTAACTATTATAGAAGACCAGTATAATCATTTTGATGGCTTTGTGGTGTTACATGGCAGTGATACGATGTCGTACACCGCTTCTGCCGTAAGTTTTATGTTAGAGAACCTGGCCAAGCCAGTGATTTTCACTGGATCTCAATTGCCAATTGGAGATTTGCGTACTGATGCAAAAGAAAACCTAATTACCTCCATACAACTAGCTGCTTTAAAACAAGACGGCAGCCCTGTTATTAAAGAGGTTGGTTTGTATTTTGAATATAAATTATACAGAGCAAACCGCACCACTAAGATAAATGCAGAGCATTTTGAGGCCTTCGCCTCTTTAAATTACCCCGCACTGGCTCAAAGTGGTGTAAATCTTTCTGTAGCTTATAATGCTTTGCTAGTTCCAAAGGATAAACCCTTGTTGGTTCATAAAGCCCTGGAGTCAAAAATACTATTGGTTAAAATGTTTCCAGGAATTACAAGACAAATGGTAACCCACCTATTTAATACAGAACTTTTTAAGGGGCTAGTTATAGAAACCTATGGCAGCGGAAATGTAACAACCCAAGATTGGTTTATTGAGGCCTTAAAAAAAGTGGTAGACCTAGGAATCCCTGTTGTTAATGTAACTCAGTGCTCTGGAGGAAGTGTTGTGATGGGCCATTACCAGACCTCTGTAGCATTAAAAAACATGGGCGTTATAAGTGGTAAAGACATTACCACAGAGGCGGCGCTAACAAAATTAATGTACTTGCTTGCCACTGTTGATCCTCAGCAAGATTTTAAAACCCTCTTTGAAACTTCTTTAAGAGGAGAAATGAGTTAATATTTCAATAAAATTGTGCCCTGCGAAATATAAAAAATTGTTTCTTTGCAGCACAAAAAAATAGAGAGGTGGCCGAGTGGCTTAAGGCGCACGCTTGGAAAGCGTGTATACGGCAACGTATCGAGGGTTCGAATCCCTTCCTCTCTGCAAGGTTCTATAAGGCATAAGTGGCTATCTATTTTTAAAATTAACCACCACTTTTTTGAATTATTGGTATAGAAATTGATGTTGTTTGTAGAGAATGTTACACATTGTGTTTTAGTAATTAGTTAGTTATTAGAGGGTACGGACCTCTAAGGTGTATTAATTAACATAAAATGCAATAGCAACTCTAAAATTCTTGTTTTTTACACAATTATTTCTATATCTTTAAAACCTAAATTTAACTAGAAATTAAAATTAAACTTTAAGTCAATAGCAATGAAAAAATTATTTTCTATTATGGCAATTGCCGCACTTGTTTTTGCGGGATCAATAACAGCAAACGCTGCAGCGCCAACAACTTCAACCTCATTAGTAGCAGCCTCTACCGTAACTCTTGTACAAGATGACGCAGCAGAAGATGTGGATAACAGAACATGGCACCAGAAACTAAAAGAACGTTTCATACAAGGGGGTCCTGGATTTATGGGAATTGTACTAGTATGTCTAATACTTGGTCTTGCTATGGCAATTGAAAGAATTATATTTTTAAATCTTTCTACTACAGATACTCAAAAATTAGCTGAGGATGTAGAAGATGCACTTAAAAATGGTGGAGTAGACGCTGCAAAAGAGGTGTGTAGAAACACTAAAGGACCTGTAGCATCTATTTACTATCAAGGTTTAGAGCGTGCAGACGAGAGTATTGAAGCTGCAGAGAAAGCAGTTGTAGCCTATGGAGGTGTACAGATGGGACAACTAGAGAAAAATGTTTCTTGGGTTTCACTATTTATTGCTTTGGCACCAATGCTTGGTTTCATGGGTACTGTAATTGGTATGATTACAGCCTTTGATAAAATTGAGGCAGCTGGAGATATGAATCCTTCACTAGTTGCAGGGGGTATTAAAGTAGCCCTACTAACAACAGTATTTGGATTGGTTGTAGCGATTATCCTTCAAATCTTTTATAATTACATTATTGCAAAAATTGACAGTATTGTAAACTCTATGGAAGACGCATCAATTACACTTATTGATATGTTGATTGACTACAAAAACAAAAAATAATCTTTTAAAGAACCAAACAATGGGTTTACATAAAATTTCTAAAATAGTAGCTTTAGTTCTTGGTGTGGCTGGTGTCCTTTTATGGGGGATGTTGATGATAAAAGGAGATGAAGCTGTAATAGCTAGCGGAGGCGAGGGTCTAGACTCTTTTCTTTACGTAGCGTATTTAACTTTTGCTATATTACTGGTAATAGTTGTGGTGTTCGTAATTAAAGGGATTGCTAATGGAGACGTTAAAAAGACACTTATGTCTGTAGGTGCTTTTTTACTCATATTTGTAATTTCTTATGTCCTGGCAGATGGAGTAGAATCCTTCACCAAAGACGGAGAACTAGTAACAGCTCAAACCTCTAGATTTATAGGTACAGGACTTTACGCCTTTTACATCTTATCTGTGGTAGCAGTTGTTGCAATGGCATTTAGTGGAGTGAAAAAATTAACAACTCGATAATATGGGAAGAAGAGCAACACCAGAGGTGAATGCTGGTTCTATGGCAGATATTGCGTTTCTATTGCTTATCTTTTTTCTGGTAACAACTACCATAGAAAAAGACAAAGGAATTGCGCGTCAATTACCACCAAAACAAGATGAACAACCTCCAGTAGATATTAAAGAAAAGAACATTTTTGTAGTTACAGTAAACAAGGAAAATCAAATTCTTGCAGACAATGAACTGATGGATATTCAAGATATTAGAGCAGCGGCTATTTCTTTTTTAGATAATGGCGGTGACGGTACTTGCAGCTATTGTAAAGGTGAAAAAGATCTTGCCTCTTCAGACAATCCAGAGAAAGCTATTATCACCGTAAAGAGTGATCGTGAAACCTCTTACAAGACTTATATTCAAGTTCAAAATGAATTGGTAGCAGCCTATAATTTTTTAAGAGATAGAGAATCTGAGCGTTTGTTTGGTTTTAAATTCACGAAAGTAAAAAGCGCAATAGCAACGGGTGATTTTAAAGGCAATGAAGAACGAGCTCAAACAAAACTAAAAGAAATTCAAGCGCTTTTTCCGATGAAATTATCTGAAGCAGAAGCAAAAAAATCTCAATAATAAAAAACAGTTTTATGTCTAAGTTTAATAAGAAAAAAGGCGGTGAATTGCCTGCAGTAAATACAGCATCTTTACCAGATATTGTATTTATGTTATTGTTTTTCTTTATGGTAGTTACTGTATTGAGAAAAGATAATATGTTGGTGCAACAAAAGCTTCCTAAGGCAGATCAAGTAGAAAAACTAAAGAAAGATCGCTCTGTTTTTATTTATGCTGGAAAACCAAGTTCACGATATAAAGAAAAATTTGGTACCGAAGGAAAAATTCAAATAGGAGATAAGTATACAGATATTAATTCTCTAGAATTTGCTTTATCTGAAGCAAGAACCAAATTAATACCAGAACTTCAAGGTAAGGTAGTAGTTGGTTTAAAAGTTGATGAACAGACCAACGTAGGACTGCTTCAAGATATCAAAGAAAAATTACGAGACCTAAACATGGTAAAAATTATCTACATCACCGCACCAGGTAACGACGTGCAGCAGTAAGTAATTAGTACAACACTATATAAGCGCCTTTTCTATTTTTAGAAAAGGCGTTTTTTTATTTCACAAGCATTTAAAATTCGGTTATATTTAACCCATGGGGCACAAGTGGTATTTTATCTGTTGTTTTTTATGTGTGAGCGCACTGTTTGCTCAAAAAGAGCTCGCCCTAGATTCTTTGGATACAAAGTATAGAGAAGATCAATTTTATTTTGGCATCACCTACAATGCTCTTGTTAATGCCCCAGAGTTTGTAGACTCCCAAGGCTTAACAGGTTCTGTTCATTTTGGCTTTACTAGAGACATGCCTATTAATAGGCGCAGAAATCTCTCTGTAGCTTTGGGTGTTGGCGCTAGTTTTGATGAGTACGGCACAACACTCTTTATAGGAGAAGATGAGTTAAATCGCACGATATTCACTTCTTTAAGCAATAGTGGAGCAGCTTATGATGTAAATAGATTTAGTACTGCAAGTATAGAAGTTCCATTAGAGTTTCGATGGCGTACCTCTAGTGCACAAAACTATAAGTTTTGGCGCTTTTATGCAGGTCTTAGACTTGGATATAGCTACTGGTATAAATCTTCTTTTAAACAAGATAGTAATACCGTGATACAAACAAATATTCCAGAGTTTAATAACATGCGTCTTGGAGCCACCTTATCAATTGGCTATAATACTGTAAATTTTTATGGCTATTATGGTATTACCCCTTTGTTTGATAATGCAATTACAACCAATGGTACACCAATCCAGATGAGCGCTTTAAAACTAGGGCTATTGTTTTTCTTTCTCTAAAGAAAGCTTTGTGGGAAATCTTAGACCCAAAAACCAAATAGTAAAAACTGCGGTATCCCGCCAATAAAAAACCCAAAACACAACTCCGTCACACTATGTGATTTTGTATGAAGCCTGGAGCTAGCAACCAGACCATTTACAATACATAAAAGCGATATACTCCCTAGCATGTTTATGTTGAAATGGATGCTTACCCCAATTAAAAACATAGTAACCCCGGCTATTGCCATTTGGTGAAGACTCACTTTAAATTTAAATAACACTAAAAAAAGTGCGGTAAGCGTGGTGGCTAAAATACCTACAAAAAAATAATACAATTCTATCTCTTGATAGGGTTTAAAAATTAGTTTGATGATCAGTAACAGCAACAACACCTGTATCATTAAAGGATATTTGCGTTCTCTTACATCTACCAGGTGTATGCTAGAAACAATCCCAATATTTTTCAGCATAAAGAATAAAACAATGGGTGTAAAAGTAGTAAGGGTGGCAATAGCATATATGTTGGCCATCATAATCTGGGGCTCTACAAACCTTGGGGTAATTGCATAATACCACAACACACCAAAAAGCGGCATCAATAAGGGATGGAAAATATAGCCCGCAATACGTAAAATTTGATTCATCAAAGCTCTTTTCTAAGGCGTGCCACAGATAGCTCTAATTGTTCTCTGTATTTAGCAACAGTACGTCTGGCAATAGGATATCCTTTTTCTTTTAGAATTTGAGCCAGCTTATCATCGGTAAGAGGTTTTCTTTTATCTTCTTCACTGATGGTGATTTCAAGAATTTTTTTAATTTCTTTGGTAGACACATCTTCTCCTTGGTCGTTCTTCATGGATTCACTAAAAAACTCTTTTATGAGTTTTGTGCCATAGGGAGTATCTACGTATTTACTATTGGCAACCCTAGACACAGTAGAAATATCCATGCCAATGGTATCTGCAATATCCTTCAAAATCATGGGTTTTAATTTGCGCTGATCTCCAGAGAGAAAATAGGCTTCTTGCCTGTGCATGATGGCATTCATGGTCACAAAAAGTGTTTGCTGCCTTTGTTTAATAGCATCAATAAACCACTTGGCTGCGTCTAATTTTTGTTTGATAAATAGCACCGCTTCCTTTTGTGACTTTGATTTATCTTTAGACTCTTTATAGCCTTTAAGCATATTGGAGTAGTCTCTTGATACATGCAATTCTGGAGCATTTCTTCCATTTAGGGTTAACTCTAAACCTCCCTCAACAATGGTAATAGCAAAATCTGGCACAACATGCGCTACCATTCTTGTACTGCTTGAAATTGCTCCTCCTGGCTTGGGGTTTAAACTTTCAATTTCAGCAATTGCATCTCTTAGCTGGTCTTCTGAAATACTAAATTTTTGAAGTAATTTCTTATAATGTTTTTTTGAAAATTGATCAAAGGTTTCATCCAAAATACTATAAGCTAAAACTACTTTCTGATTTTGCTCTTTCCTTTTTAATTGCAGTAATAAACATTCCTGTAAATCTCTAGCGCCAACCCCTGCAGGATCTAGTTCTTGCACTTTTTCTAGCACACTTTCCACAGCAGTTTCCTCGGTGTATATATTTTGAGTAAAGGCTAAATCATCTACAATGTCTGCAATTTCTCTACGAATGTAGCCGCTCTCATCTACGCTTCCTACTAAGAATTTTGCAATTTCTTTTTCACTCTCTTCAAGCCTATAGGTGTTTAATTGCTGCATCAGATGCTGAGTGAATGATTGCCCTGCCGCATAGGGCATATGAGTTTGCTGATCATCTGCACTATAGTTATTTGCATTTAACTTATAGCTAGGGGTTTGATCATCACTTAGATACTCATCTATATTAATTTCTGGAGCTTCATCTATGGTGTCCTGGTAGTCATCATTAATATCTTGGTCAAATTCACTGGCTTCCTCTTTCCCTTTTTCTAGTGCAGGGTTTTCATTCATCTCTTGAGAAATACGTTGTTCAAAAGCCTGCGTTGGCAGTTGAATCAGCTTCATCAACTGTATTTGTTGTGGAGATAATTTCTGAGATAACTTAAAATTTAGAAACTGTTTTAGCATTTAAAAATGTTGTGAACTATAAAGTTAAAAAAAACCAGCTATATACAAAACGGTACAATGCTGGTTTTAATATGCAGGATGTTTTTTTATATTATATTTTTAGAACTCTGCGTTACCAGGTGTTCTTGGGTAAGGAATTACATCTCTGATGTTTCCCATACCAGTTACAAACAGCACAAGGCGTTCAAAACCAAGGCCAAATCCACTATGGGTACAGGTCCCAAACTTACGAAGGTCAAGATACCAGTATAATTCTTCTTCGCTAATATCCATGGCTTTCATCTTTTGTTTAAGAACATCATACCGCTCTTCACGTTGAGATCCACCCACTATTTCTCCAATACCTGGAAATAATACATCCATGGCACGAACCGTTTTCTCATCCTCATTTAGGCGCATGTAAAATGCTTTAATGGTAGCGGGGTAATCAAATAAAATTACCGGACACTTAAAGTGTTTTTCTACCAAAAATCGTTCATGTTCACTTTGAAGGTCTGCGCCCCACTGGTCTATAGGGTACTTAAATTTTTTCTTCTTGTTGGGCTTGCAGTTCTTTAAGATATCGATTGCCTCTGTATAGCTTACACGCTTAAAATTATTGTCTATCACAAAATGTAATTTCTCACGAAGTGTCATTTCTTGTCGCTCTGCAGTAGGTTTGCTTTTATCTTCTTGAATAAGCCTTTGTTCCAAAAATTCTAAATCATCCTGGCAGTTTTCCAGCGCGTATGAGATTACATACTTTATGAAATCTTCGGCCAAATCCATGTTGTCTGCCAAATCGTTAAAGGCAACCTCCGGTTCGATCATCCAGAATTCTGCTAAATGGCGAGAGGTATTGCTGTTTTCTGCCCTAAAAGTAGGCCCAAAAGTATATACCTTTCCTAGCCCCATTGCAAAGGTTTCTGCCTCTAATTGACCACTTACAGTAAGGTTGGTTTCTTTTGCAAAGAAGTCTTCTTTATAGGCTACATTTCCCTTGTCATCCAATGGTGGGTTTTTTGGGTCTAATGCACTTACCTTAAACATTTCTCCTGCACCCTCTGCATCACTACCCGTGATAATTGGAGTATGCATATAATTAAACCCATTTTTCTGAAAATACTCGTGTACTGCAAAAGACAGTTTTGAGCGCAAACGCATCACTGCTCCAAAAGTATTGGTGCGCACACGCAGATGTGCTTGCTCACGCAATTTTTCTAGGCTGTGGCGCTTTGGAGAAAGAATGGTTAGTTTTACCTCTTCTGGATCTGCAGTACCTAAGACATTAAAGGCAGACACTTGGATCTCTAGTGTTTGTCCTTGCCCTTGGCTTTTTACCAGTACTCCAGTAATCTCTACACAGGCTCCGGTAGTTATATCTTTAAGGAGGTCTTGGTCAAAATTTTCGAAATCAATAACACATTGCAAATTTTTAATAGTAGAACCATCATTGACCGCAATAAAACGGTTGCTTCTAAAGGAACGAACCCAACCTCGTATGGTAAGTTCATTGATGGTAGGCTCTGTTTTTAAAACGTGTACTATTTCTGTGTGTTTCATAATCAAAAAATCAAGATATAAAGATAGGTTATAATTAAGATATTTGAAATGAGTATTGACTATTTTAACTCCTGGTGCTCTTCTTCCATGTTTTCTGGTAAAATACCCAAGGATGGTTTTTTAAGAGTTTGTTTGTTGGCAATACTCTTTTCAAGAGAAAGCAGCAGGGAAGGAAGCAATAATAAATTTGCTAACATAGCAAATACAAGGGTTACAGAAACCAATCCGCCAAGGGCTACCGTACCTCCAAAACTTGAGATGGTAAATACAGAAAACCCAAAGAAAAGCACTATGGATGTGTAAAACATACTTACCCCTGTTTCACGCAAGGCCGCATACACAGATTTTTTAATCTTCCAGTTATTGGCAATAAGTTCTTGGCGATATTTAGCTAAAAAGTGAATGGTGTCATCCACAGAGATACCAAAGGCTATACTAAATACTAAAATAGTAGAGGGTTTTATGGGAACTCCTAAAAAGCCCATCAAACCTGCTGTAATAATTAAGGGTAGTAGGTTAGGTATCAGAGAGACCAATATCATTCTAAAGCTTCTAAACATCCAAGCCATAAAAAGAGCAATGAGCAAAATAGCAAGGGACAGACTAATAATTAGATTTTTAACTAAATACTTAGTTCCTTTTTGAAACATTAATGCTTTGCCTGTAAAATTTACGGTGTACCTATCTTCTGGAAAAATTTTAAGCGCTTTGGCCTTAAGGTCCTGCTCAATTCTGTCAAAGCGCTCAGTACCCGTGTCTTTCATAAAAGTAGTAATACGGGCAAACTGCCCTGTACTATCTACGTAGCTTTTTAGCAAATTTGTGTCCTGCGCACTGCTTTTAGCATAGCTTAAAATAAAGCTCCTCTCCTGGCTATTAGGTAATTGATAATACTCAGGATTGCCATTGTAATAGGCTTGCTTGCTGTATTTCACTAAATCCACTACAGAAAGAGGTTTTGAAAATTCTGGGAATTCCTCTATGTACTCTTGAAGCTCGTTCATGCGCTTTAGAGTAGCTAACTTCATTACCCCCTTTTTACGTTTGGTATCTACTAAAATCTCAAGAGGCATAATGCCTTTGTACTCTTTCTCGAAAAATCTAATGGATTTAAAAAACTCGGTCTTCTTTGGCATATCTTCAACCAAAGAACCAGAAATTTTTATATTGTAAATCCCAATGATACTAACGCACAATAGCCCAATAGAAATAATATAAATAGCAATACGGTTGTGGCGTACTTTGTTTTCCATCCAGTCCACAAAGCGGTTGATCCAACGTTTGTTTAAATGTTTTAAGTGCTTGTTTTTGGGCACTGGCATAAAACTGTAACTAATAGGGATGATCAGTAAACAAAGCAAGAATATGGCAAGAATACAAATAGAGGCAACAATTCCAAACTCTTTTAGTAGCTGGCTATTTGTTAAAATAAATGTTGCAAAACCACTGGCGGTAGTAACATTGGTCATTAATGTTGCATTTCCAACTTTAGCAATAACGCGTTGCAGAGATTTTGCTTGGTTACCGTGCTGTTTTATTTCTTGCTGGTATTTGTTAATCAAGAAAATACAATTAGGGATTCCAATTACAATGATAAGTGGAGGGATCAAGGCGGTTAAAACGGTGATTTCATATTTAAGTAAACCAAGTATTCCAAAGGCCCATAGTACCCCAATAATAACGGTAATCATTGATATGAAAGTTGCTCGGTAAGATCTAAAGAAAAAGAAGAAAATAATAGAAGTTACAATCACGGCTGCTCCAATAAACATTCCTATTTCATCAATAATATTTTGAGAGTTTAAGGTTCTAATATAGGGCATGCCAGAGGTATGGACTTTCATGCCAGTTTTCTTTTCAAAGGCAGCTATCTTAGGAATAAGAACTTTTTCAATAAATATTTTTCTAGCAGGAGTGTTAACGATGTCCTTTTTAATATAAAGAGCAGTTCTTACAGATTTTTTATCTGGAGAGTATATAAGGCCATTATAAAATGGTAGTTTTTCAAAGAGGTCATACTGTAGTTTTTTAAGTTGTTTCTCACTTAAAATAGAATCCTTTAAAAGCGGGACCATCTCAAATCCAATACTGTCTGTGCGTTTTTTTAATTTTTGAAGATCTCCTATAGACAACGTAAGGTCAACCTCTGTAGCTTGCCCTAGGTCTTTAGAGAGGTTGTTCCAGGCTTTGAAATTTGATGGAGTGAACAACAAACTGTCTTTGACGCCATATATGATCAGGTTTCCTTCATCTCCGAAGATTTCTAAAAATGTATTGTAGGCGGTGTTTACCTGGTGGTCATCAGGAAGCATGTTTGCTTCTGTGTAGGTGAAACGCATATGTTTCCATTGCATTCCAAGGAAGATGGTAAAGACCGTTATAGCAATTAGAATTAATATTCGGTTGCGCAGTATAAAACGGGCCGTGGCACTCCAAAATCCAATACTAAAAAGTTTATTCAATGATAGGGTTTTTGTTGTTTTGTAAAGGTAAGAAATCTATTTAGGGCAATTAAAATTATGGCCACTCGATTTTTATAAAATATGTAGTGCGTCCATTAAAATGACATTGACATGGCAAGGCCCATTTCATTTTTATTGTAATAAGGGACCACAGCCGTTTTAGTTGCTGTTTGTTTTTTAGAAAAAAGGTCTTTAAAAAAGGGTTGAACCCAGTAGGCAATTTTGGTGCTCAAAATACCAATTCCAGCAGCTGCAACTACATCTGAAAACCAATGCTTATTGTTATACATTCTTAAATATCCATTCCCAGCGGCGATAAAATACCCAGAAACCCCATACCATGGTGAAACATCTTTGTATTCTTGATATAAAAACTCAGCACCCATAAATGCGGTTGCTGTGTGCCCAGAAGGGAATGAGGTGAATCCCGTTTGGTTTGGTCTTTGGCGATGGGTCGTTCTTTTTAAAACAGTAACAGAGGTGCCCATTATAAGATAGGCAGTTGCCAAAACAATGCTACGATCTTTAAAATTGTTTTTCCCTTTTACGCCAAATAAATTTAATCCGTAGACAGATAAAAATGCAAGTGATTGGGTCCCTTCATCTAGAGGAAATGTCTTTTCATTGTCTGAATTAATGTTATTTCTAATAGAAGCGTCACCATTAGTTAACTTATCATTATAGAGGCTTAAGGTGCCGTACCCTATTAATGATGCTGGTATAATTAATGCTTTATAGTTAAAGTCAATGTTTTTTTGTTGGTGGAGGGTATCTTGTTTTTTAGTTTGAGAAACGGCATTGAAATGCATTAAAATAAAGACCAATATGAAGCTTATCTTTTTCATTTTTTTAGGGAGCGTTTGTGCCGTGTTTTAAATTGCCAATTTATAATGCTTAAGATAATAATAAAAACATCTTAGATACCATAAGTCAAAAAAAGAGCCCCCTTAGTATTAGTGAAATACTAATAAGCGAATGGGGGCTTTGTTGTTTGGATATGATTGTATGTGTTATACGGTCATAATTTCTTTTTCTTTTACAGCAAGAAGTGTGTCAATTTTGGTGATACTTGTATCTGTCATTTTTTGGATATCTTCTTCCAGACTTTTCTTTAAATCATCACTTGCGCCTTCTATTTCTTTAATGCTATTCATTGCATTTTTACGATCGTTGCGCACTCCAACTTTACTATCTTCTGCTTCTGCTTTTGCTTGTTTTGCCAGTTCTATTCTACGCTCTTCTGTAAGTGGCGGAACGTTTATAATGACACTGTCTCCATTATTCATTGGGTTAAAGCCAATATTTGCGAGATGAATTCCTTTTTCAATTTCTGGAATCAACCCTTTTTCCCAAGGTGCAATTGTGATGGTCATACCATCTGGTGTTGCAACATTGGCAACTTGTGTTAATGGTGTTTGGCTACCATAGTAGTTCACCATCACACTTCCTACCATGGCAGGAGAAGCCTTTCCGGCTCTAATATTTACAAACTTTTTATTTAAGTGGCTCACGGCATTATCCATGGCTTCTTTTGTACTGTCTATGATAAATTCTATTTCTTCTTCCATCTGTATGTCCCTAAAATGGGTCTTTAATTATGTTTTCTAAAATCCTAGCTTTAAAGATTTACTTTGGTTCCAATATTCTCTCCAGAGATCACTTTCATTAGATTACCGCGAGTATTCATATCAAAAACGATGATAGGTAGTTCGTTTTCTTGACTTAAGGTAAATGCAGTAGTATCCATCACTTTAAGTCCTTTTTTTAATACATCTTCAAAAGAAATAAACTCAAATTTAACAGCATCTTCGTTTTTTTCTGGGTCACTAGAATAAATACCATCTACTCGGGTCCCTTTTAATATAACATCTGCATTAATTTCTATGGCTCTTAAAACAGCTGCACTGTCTGTGGTGAAATATGGGTTACCAGTTCCTCCTCCAAATATAACTACGCGTCCTTTTTCAAGATGACGAACCGCTCTTCTTTTAATAAAAGGCTCAGCTACTTCGTTTATTTTAATAGCACTTTGCAATCTTGTAGGGATGCCTTGATCTTCAAGAGCTCCTTGTAATGCAAGTCCATTAATTACTGTTGCAAGCATGCCCATATGGTCTCCCTGAACGCGGTCCATGCCTTTACTGGCCCCAGCAACACCTCTAAAAATGTTTCCGCCTCCAATTACGATGGCAACCTGGACCCCTGTAGCTATAATAGCTTTTATATCCTGAGCATATTCTTTTAGTCTTTCTGGGTCAATACCGTACTGAAGGTTACCCATTAAGGCTTCTCCTGAGAGTTTTAAAAGGATTCTGTTATAGTGCATAGTGATGTTTTAGTAGTTACAAAAATAGTGAAATTATAAAAGATGTTTCTACCTAAGCATATAAAAAAGAAAAATCCGTTTTCAACCACAGTGGTTGAAAACGGATTTTAATAAGTATGAGCGGTTTAGACTTAGGCTAAAGTTACTCTTTTAAACCCTACTACAGCAGCATCACCTTTACTGGCAACGTACTGAGCAACATTTTTCTTTTCATCCATAATGAAGTTTTGATCTAACAAACATTTCTCTTGGTCTAAAGAGGTGTTGTCAGAAATAAAACGCTCCATTTTTCCAGGAAGAATTCTATCCCAGATTTGTTCTGGCTTTCCTTCTGCTTTTAATTCTGCTTTTGCAGCATCTTCTGCAGCAGCCAAGGCCTCTGGTGTTAGTTGAGACATTGAGATGTACTGAGGAATGTTTTTAAGGGTCTTCCCTAAACGTCCTCGCTCTATGTTGTCTTTTTCAATAACTGCAATTCTTGCTTCTGTTTCGTTTGCAACAAAATCAGAGGTAAAATCTTTGAAAGATAATGTAGTGGCTCCCATAGAAGCTACTTGCATTGAAACACTTTTGCTTACCTCTGCAGCGCTGTCACTACCTTTAGATAAACCAACAAGAGCGCCAATTTTCTTTCCGTGGATATAGGTTCCAACAAATGGTGCTTCTAGTATTTCAAAACCACCTATTTCTAGTTTTTCACCAATAACACCTGTTTGCTCAATTAGTTTTTCAGCAATAGTCATCTCTGAGTCAAAAGCAGCAGCCAGAAATGCCTCTTTGGTATCATAATTAATTGCAATAGCAGCCATTTCTTTGGCCATTGCAGAGTATGAGTCATTGTTTGCAACAAAATCTGTCTCACAGTTTAAAGACACAACAACACCTCTTGTTTGTGCATCATTAATTTGAGAAACAACAGCCCCTTCACTAGAGTCGCGGTCTGCTCTTTTTTCTGCAATTTTCTGTCCTTTTTTTCTAAGAATACCAATGGCATCTTCTATGTTTCCTTCTGCTTCAACAAGGGCTTTTTTACAGTCCATCATTCCAGCTCCGGTTTTCTTTCTTAATTCGTTTACTTGTGCGGCGGTTATTTTTACCATCGTATTGTTTTTTTATTATTTCCGAATGGTCGGAAATTTTATTATTGTATTTAGTGAACTTAAAAAGTCGCTTAATAGAATTTCTAGAAGAAAAAAAATTAAACGACTCTCTATATTAATTGAATCGAGACCTACTTTTCTTCCTTGGTAGTGTCTTCTTCCTTTACTTCTTCTTTGACAGCCTTTTTAGCTGCTGCTTTTTTTGCAGGCGCTTTTTTCACAGGTGCCTCTTTTGTTGCTGCTACCTCTTCTTTAACTGGAGTAGCTTCTTTTACAGGCGCCTCTTTTGTTGCTGCTACCTCTTCTTTTACAGGAGCCGCTTCTTCAGTTTGTTTAGTTTCAACAGGAGCTTGTTTTTCAGCTTTTGCTTTTTCAGCACTTTCTTTTCCAGCTTTGCGTTCTGAAAGACCTTCTTTTACAGCATCTGCAACAGCAGTCATGATCTTGTCTATAGACTTAGACGCATCATCATTTGATGGGATGATATAATCAATCACTCTTGGATCACAATTTGTGTCAACCATCGCAAAAATTGGAATATTTAATTTGATTGCCTCAGCTACTGCAATGTGCTCACGAGTTGTATCAACAACAAATAAAGCGGCAGGCAAACGACTCATTTCTCCGATAGAACCTAAGTTTTTCTCAAGCTTAGCACGTAAACGGTCTACTTGTAAACGTTCTTTTTTAGACAGCGTCATGAACGTTCCGTCTTGCTTCATTCTATCAATAGTTGCCATTTTCTTAACGGCTTTTCTGATCGTTACAAAATTTGTTAACATTCCGCCAGGCCATCTTTCTGTGATGTAAGGCATGTTTACAGATTTTGCTTTTTCAGCAACGATATCTTTTGCTTGTTTTTTGGTAGCTACAAAAAGTATTTTTCTACCAGATGCTGCTATCTTCTTTAAAGCTTCTCCAGCTTCCTGAATTTTTGCAGCAGTTTTGTATAAGTTGATGATGTGAATCCCATTACGCTCCATGTAGATGTAAGGAGCCATGTTTGGATTCCATTTTCTTGTTAGGTGTCCAAAGTGTACACCTGCATTTAGAAGTTCTTTAACTTCTTTGTTGTTGTCTTTTGCCATTTTGTTTTTAGTTTACGTTCTGTGTGTTTAGATGTCAATTACTTTTTTATGCCAAGTTACCCTAGGGGTCTTGGTATGGAAGTAATTTAGATGCTAAACTAATTGTCCCACCCGGCAGAGCGGGACTAACAGCTTAATTAATATAATTGTATTTGTATGAACTTATTTCGAGTATAAAAAATCAATACTCGAAAGAGATACCCAATACTATTGGGTGAAAAATTAACGTTTCGAGAATTGGAATTTTTTACGGGCTTTTTTCTGTCCGAATTTCTTTCTCTCTACCATTCTTGGATCTCTAGTTAAAAGACCTTCTGGTTTTAAGATTCCTCTGTTCTCATCATTTAATGTGCACATTGCACGAGATATAGCCAAACGAATTGCTTCAGCCTGTCCAGTGATACCACCTCCAAAAACATTTACTTTGATGTCAAAGTTTTTGTCGTTCTCTGTCATTACAAGTGGTTGCATTACTTTATAACGTAATGTAGGGGTTGTAAAATAATTATCAAACTCACGCTTGTTGATAGTGATGTTTCCTTTTCCTTTAGATAAGTAAACACGCGCAACAGCGGTTTTTCTTCTTCCGATTTTGTGTATAGTTTCCATTACTTAGTTGCGGTATTAATTTTAATAGCTCTTGGTTTTTGTGCTTCTTGACCGTGGTTTGCATCTGCATACACTTTCAAGTTTCTAAAAAGTACTGACCCTAATTTGTTTTTAGGTAACATTCCTTTAACCGCCTTCTCAACAACACGTGCTGGATTCTTGTCTTTTAATTCTGTGGCAGTAAGACTTTTCTGTCCACCTGGGTAACCCGTGTGGCGGATGTAAGACTTTTCTGCCCATTTGTTTCCTGTTAATTGGACGTTGCTTGCGTTTATGATAATCACATTGTCTCCACAATCTACATGAGGTGTAAAGCTTGGCTTGTGTTTACCGCGAAGTAATTTTGCAACTTCACTCGCAAGACGACCTAGTGTGTGCCCGTCCGCATCTACTAATAACCACTCTTTTGTTACTGTGGCCTTGTTAGCAGATACTGTTTTGTAACTTAATGTATCCATTATAGTTCTTTGTCTAATTATTAATAAATTATTTCTGTCCCGTATTAAGGGACGGCAAAAATACTCTTATTTATTTGAATAACAAATAGTAAAAGATACATTTTCGTTTATTTCATTGAAATAACTTGCTAAAGATAAACCCCTTGTCTAAAGGGGCATCTTAATTTATAAATCTCTTAGTACTCTTGTGCTGTTTTGCCTCATCCCTTTAAAGGTAGTTGAGAATAAAAATTTAGCGTGTTTTTGCTATTTTAAAGGTTTCATTATTAATACGGACATAGAACATATTTCCAGGTAGTGAAGACAGGTCAATTTGTTTTAAGCTGCCCTTTAATTCTCCAGAGAGCATCAATTGACCTAGCACAGAATACACCTGGTAAAAGGCGTCCTGTTGCAAAGATATGTTTACAATGCCTCTTGTTGGGTTAGGATACAAAAGTGTTTGACTACTATTTTCTTGGGTATCTAAAACTTCACATTCAAAGCTACTTTCTATGTTTGATGCAAGTGGATTGTCTTCAACGTAATCTGTTAATAAAGAGCAATAGCAATCGTTTTGATCTACATATAATTTAAACCATGATAGTGCAACTTTACCAACACTCGAGTTTCCGCCCTGTGGGGTATTTGCTACAGAGTGATTGCCATTTTCTATTTCAAATAAAAGTTTATTTGTGCTATTTGGGGTGTTATCGTAATGAATATTTGCATGAACCCCAGGAGGAGCAACCGTATCATCTTGCCCACTAAAAATCACTACAGGGCTGCTGTGATCTAAATCTGGGTTTGGAAGCCAAGGACATAGCGCTACAACCCCCTTTATACTATTGTCTAAAACAGCAGCACGTTGTGCTCCTCCGCCTCCCATAGAGTGTCCACTTACGGCAAACTTGTCTTCATCTATAGCTCCAAGTAGTGGTGAGGCGTTTCTGGTGTTCTCTTCTCGTAGTGTTTCTAGGGCATCCAATAAAGCTTCTGCTCTGGCTTCTGGAAAATCATAAATCGAATTTGTACCAATAATAATAGTAACAATACCATGAGAGGCATAAAATGGCCCCCAGTCTTCAACACTATTTGGTGAGGCGGTAAAACCTGGTACAATAGCGATACTGGCATAGGGTGGTGTAGCGTTTGTAGGATAATAAACTGTGGCACCAAAATAGTCTGGGCCGTCACGAAGTCCATCTGCCTCTGTGAGGGTTGCAATATCGTAAATACCTGGGTTGGTTAGGCTACCAATGGTGACACCCTCGCACTGTGAGAGCATGGTTCCCCAGCTTAGAAAAAGAGTTAATAAAACACTTGCTTTTGTAAATAATTCTTTCATGGCACATTTTTTCTTCTGTAAAATACAAAAGTATTTTTTTAAATACAATTTGCTAATGTGCTTGAAGCCAATTCTCGCCAATGCCTAACTCTACATCTAGCGGAACGGAAAGGATATAAGCATTTTCCATTTCAGTTTTAATGAGGCTTTCCATCACAGAAAGTTCTGGTTTGTAGACATCAAAAACCAGTTCATCATGCACCTGTAAGAGCATCTTGGTTTTATATCCACCTTTTTCTAGTTTTTCATGAATGTTTATCATGGCAATTTTAATAATATCTGCTGCGCTTCCTTGAATTGGAGCATTAACGGCATTACGTTCTGCAGCGCCTCTTACAATTGCGTTTGCAGTGTTTATGTCTTTGAGGTACCTGCGACGCCCTAATACTGTTTGAACATAGCCGTTGTCTCTTGCAAAGTCAACCAATTCGCTCATGTAATTACGCAATTTAGGATAGGTTTTGTAATAGGTGTCAATAAGCTCTTTTGCCTCACCTCTTGAGAGATCTGTCTGGTTGCTAAGTCCAAAGGCAGAAACGCCATAGATAATACCAAAGTTTACCGTTTTAGCATTACTTCGCTGCTCCCGCGTTACCTGTTCTAGAGGCACATTAAATACTTTGGCTGCTGTAGATGCATGAATATCTTGCCCATCTTTAAAGGCTTTCAACATGGTTTGCTCCTCACTTAATGCTGCAATGATACGAAGCTCTATTTGAGAGTAATCTGCAGCCACCAATACATACTCCTGGTTTCTAGGAACAAAGGCTTTTCTAACCTGCCTTCCTCTTTGGGTGCGTATTGGGATGTTTTGCAAATTTGGGTTATTACTACTAAGGCGCCCAGTGGCTGCCACTGTTTGCATGTATTGGGTATGAACTCTTTGTGTTGTTTGTTCTATTTGTAGCGGCAAGGCATCAACATAGGTAGATTTTAGTTTTGCAAGCCCACGGTACTCAAGCACATCTGCAATAATTTGATGCTCTTTTGCCAGAGATGAAAGCACATCTTCTGCGGTAGAGTATTGTCCTGTTTTTGTTTTTTTAGCCTTGGTAACAAGTTTCATTTTACCAAAGAGGATTTCTCCCAGCTGTTTTGGAGATGCAATATTAAACTCTTCACCTGCTTCTTTATAAATTGCAGCCTCTAGTGTAAGAATATCATGGTCCAAATCTCCAGAGAGTGATTGTAAGAATTCTTTATCTAGATTTATACCCTCTAACTCCATGTTAGCAAGTACTTTTAGTAAGGGGATTTCAATAGTGTCAAATAATTTTTGAAGATCAGTGTCTTTAAGCTCAGCGGCAAAGTGTTGTTTGAGCTGAAATGTAATATCTGCATCCTCTACAGCGTATTGTGTTTGCTGCTCTATTGGCACCTCGCGCATCGATTTTTGGTTTTTCCCTTTTTTACCGATGAGTTCTGTAATAGAAACGGGCGTGTAGTTTAAATAGGTCTCTGCCAATATATCCATGTTATGTCTCATATCTGGATTGATCAGATAATGGGCCAACATGGTGTCAAATAATTTTCCTTGTATTGAAATAGTGTATTTATGCAAAACCTTAATGTCATACTTTAAGTTTTGCCCCACTTTTTCTATCTCTGTAGCTTCGAAAAACGGACGTAATTGCTCTATAATTTGCTGGCTAGCCTCTCTCTCTTCAGGGAAAGGGAGGTAGAATCCTTTGCCTTTTTCCCAAGAAAAAGCAATTCCAACAAGCTGAGCAGTCAGTGGGTTTAGTCCTGTTGTTTCTGTGTCAAAACAAACACTGGTTTGTTTCATTAGATTTTCAATAAACAAACGAGTTCCCATACCAGGTTGCACCGTTTGGTAGAAATGTTCTGTGTCTTTAATGGTTTTTCTGCTGCTGTATGTTTGTGTTTGCCCAGCAGGCTCAATATCTGCTCCAAAGAGTGAAAACTGTCCTTCTCCAGCACTGGGGCTAGGGGGTGTTGCAGTGGCCTTTTTTGAATCAGCAGCAGGCGTCTTGGGTTGGTTGCTTGTTCCTTTTGTGGCCATGGCCTGTGCAGAGAATGTGTTGGCAAAACTAGTGGTGAGGCGCCTAAACTCTAATTCTTCAAAAATTTCAGTAACGGCGGCAACATCTGGAGCACTCATCTGAAAATCATCTTCATTAAAATCTACGGGAACATCTAGCATTATGGTGGCAAGTTCTTTGCTGAGAAGACCAAGGTCTTTATTGGCCTCTATTTTTTCTTTCATTTTCCCCTTGAGTTGCTCCGTATTGGCAAGTAACCCTTCCATAGAACCAAATTGGCTAATGAATTTTTTGGCAGTCTTATCTCCAACTCCCGGAAGTCCAGGAATGTTGTCTGCACTGTCGCCCATCATCCCTAAATAGTCAATAACTTGCATGGGGTCAGTAACTTCAAATTTCTTTTGCACCTCTGGAATTCCCCAGGTTTCATACCCGCCTCCAAAAACAGGACGGTACATAAAAATATTATCTGATACTAGTTGCGCAAAATCCTTATCTGGAGTTACCATAAAGGTCTGGTATCCTTCTTTTTCTGCTTTTTTTGCCAAAGTTCCGATCACATCATCTGCCTCAAACCCTTCTTTAACCATGATGGGTATGTGCATGGCAGTCAATATTTTTTGAATATACGGTACCGCTATTTTAATACCATCTGGCGTTTCATCTCTATTGGCTTTATAATCAGGAAACAGCTCGTTTCTTGCCTGGCTACCTCCTTTATCAAAACATACCGCTATATACTCTGGACGTTCTCGTTTTATGACATCAATAAATGAGTTCATAAATCCTAAAATAGCAGAGGTATCCATTCCTTTACTGTTGATACGAGGGTTTTTTATAAGTGCATAATATCCCCTAAAAATTAAGGCAAATGCATCAATGAGAAATAATCGTTTTTTTGGTAGTGACATAGTTGCTTTTTCTTTTCTAGTACCTTTATTGAGTTTGTTAAAAGGACTTTTAAATAGTACATTCAACTTCACATGAAGTAGGTGTTTCGCTTACAGTCAAAAATAGAAAAAACACAAGAGAGTTTTACTAAAACCCGGCACAAAATGTTAATTGAGTTTAATTCAATAAAAAAACCTAACACTTTTTGTATTAGGTTTTTTTATTGTTTGACCTGGGTTGCTTGGCAACAATGTGTCAAAGATAAATTATAATGTGTCGTAATATTTAACAGCTATCAATAATTCTTTCTCGTTATTAAGATTCAAATCATTTTGCTTGGTGAAGTCTTTCATTTCTTTAAGCTTCTCGCCAAACACATTTAGTTTCTTGGTTCTAGATTTAGGCATTTGATAAAACGTACCTTTTTTTGTTACCAAGTAAAAAACAGGTTTGTCTTTAAAAACAGCAGGAAGTGTTTTTGTTATAGAAGAGGTAGCTTTTTTCTCTGGGATGAAATCTTTAATATGTTTTTTGTAAAGCGCTATGTTGTTTCCTTCAAAAGTTACTTGAAAATAACCTCCCTTTTCAATACCTCCTTGGTAGGGAACAAACACATAAATAGCATCCATTATTTTTACGTAAATATCTTGAGATTTAGTAAGCACTTTAGCGTCATCATCACTATCGGTTATGTTTTGCTTTACTTCCATCTCATCTGCAACGGCGTTGTATCTTATGGCTATTTTTTCTGCAAGTACTTTTCCTTCTTTGTAAATATTTCCAAACAAATAGTTTGGATTGTTGTAAGGGGTTCCTTTGTAAGACTTGGTGTCTTTAAAATTAACATCTTTGTTTTGTCTTTTTATATAGGTATCTAACAGGAAAACATCTGAGACAAACATTGCAGCGTCAAATTGTGCGATGGCTGTGTTAAGAGTCAATACACACAATATTAAGGTAAGAATAGCTTTTTTCATTGGTATAGGTTTTATTTTAATATACTCGCAAAAACTGCGCCAAGATTAAAGTGCGTTAAAATAGTCTAAGGCTTGGTTGAAATCTTTTTCTCTTCGCAGGTTTAACTTATTAGTTTCTATGTAGCTGCTCATTTGGTTTTGCTGTGAAACAAACAACTTTTCTCTTTTTGTTTTTCCTTTTGGAATCTTTGTTAAGCTTCCCGTAGCACTTACAATATACAACTGTTCTTTTTCTTTAAAAGTATCTGGCACAGCTCTAGAGTATGAGTTTGCAGACCCTTTTCCCTCAACAAATTCTTTGATTATTTTTTTGTAAACGTTAAGTTTGCCTCCTTCTGCAATGACCATAAAATATCCTGCTTTTTGATTTTTATCTGGAGACACCAGATATACAAAATCATCATTTAAAATACGTACAGAGATGTTTTGGGATGTTTTAATAACATTGGCAACAGTAGTAGAAGTATTAGCTTTCAGCTCCATTTCTTCTGCTTGTACATTATACCTAAGGGCAACATTGCTAGCCACTACCATGCCATCTTTGTATATAGATCCTATTTGAAACTCTTTATTGGCGTATATAGAACCCATGGTGTTTTTATAACCCTTAAAAACTGGGGTTGTTTTTGAAGATAAAAAACCAGCATCTGCTGTTTGCTCATTTATCATACTTTGAGACATCATGTTTAAAGACACACAAAGGGATAGTAATATTAGAAAATTATTTTTCATTAACGATGTAGTTTATTTTTAAAAAAACACTCAAAACTAATATTTCGAGCTTTTAATTGTGTTAAATTATTGTTATTCTTTGAGGATACTTGATGTATTTTTTAATTCATTGCAAATAAAAACAAAACACACAAAGCTGCAATAGTTTTGTGCGTTTTTTGTGAGATAATTTTGTAGTTAGTTGCCTGTTTTAACGCTCAATTAAATCTATTGCTTTTGACACCTGTGTTTCTGGCATTTTACAAGCATTATTCACGCAAACATAGACAAAGGTCTCATTTTCTATAAAGCGCTGTTTTAAAAGCGGGCTATTACCCTCTTTGGTACTACCTGCAACAAGTTTGTTTGGCAGGTAATACTGATTAATTTCTTTCACTTTTTGTTGGGCATCATCTCCCACAACAACAATTTCGTAGAAGTTGTTTTGAAAATTAGCCAATAAGTCCAACCAGTTAGAAAACCCTGATGGGTATTTTTCTATCTCTGGGAGAACATTTTTAAGCATTTGTGAGGCGGTGGTGGCATATGTTTGGTTGTCAAAATGATGAGACAAAACAGATAAGTTTTTTGCCATCATAGAATTGGATGCTGGGATTACATTATCCCTGTATTCAAAACTTCTTGTAATTAATGATGGATCCTGATCATTGGTGAAATAAAACAGTTGCTTTTCTGAATCAAAGAAATGCCCATAGGTATAACTTGTTAATTCATTGGCAATGGTAATCCATTGGCTATCCAATGTGATTTCATACAAACCAATAAAGCCGTCAATTACGGCTGCATAATCTTCTAAGTAGCCATTAATTGTGCTTTTCCCATCTTTATAGCTATGAAACAAAGCGCCAGATGTTTGCCATTGTTTAGACTTTATAAAATGTGCATTTTTTAGAGCAGCCTGCAAGTATGCTGGTTCTTGAAATGCTTTATAAGCATCAACATATCCCTTAAGCATAAGCCCATTCCAGGAGGTGAGTATTTTATCATCCAGTCTTGGCTTATCTCGTTTATTTCTGTAGGTAAGAAGTACGTTTCTCCAAGCTTCTTTTTTGTTTTGTAACACCTCATTGGTAATACCAAACTCTTGGCATATCACTGGGTCACTTTTAGTGCGTATTAAAACATAATGATTATTTTCCCAAAGTCCAAAGGAGTTGATGTTGTAGTAGGTTGAGAACAATTTAAAATCTTCTCCAAGTTCTTTTGAAAGCTCCTCTTTGGTAAATACATAATAGGCTCCTTCTTCCAAAACTCCTTCCTGTGTGAGGCTATCGGCATCGTAGGAAGAGTAAAAGGCACCTTCACTATTTGTGCATTCTCTAGCAATAAATGCAAGGGTTTGAGTTACCACTTCTTTATATAAATTGTTTTTGGTAGCCAAATAGGCGTTACTATACAGACTCACCATTTGGCCATTGTCATACAGCATTTTTTCAAAGTGAGGAACATGCCATTTTTTATCTACACTATATCTTGAAAACCCACCTCCAATATGATCGTATATACCTCCATAGGCCATCTTATCTAGGGTAGTGGTAACATACTCAAGTAAGACCTTGTCTTGGCTTTGTTTTGCTTTTCTTAGAAGATAAGAAATAGTATTTGGCATCATGAATTTAGGAGCTCTATTTGGACCTCCAAATGTAGTGTCAAAGGATTCTTGCCATTGGCTTAAAATTTGATCTGTATTGAATTTTTTTAAATCTACATTTTCCTGATTTACAGGAAGAAGATCCATGCTTTTTATACCCTGTTCAAGATTGTTTGCAACCTCAAACAACCTTTCTGGATTCTCTTTATATACTTTCTGTATTTGCTTCAATACATTGGTCCAGTCCTCCTTTTTAAAATAAGTGCCTCCCCAAACAGGTCTGCCATCTGGGAGTGTTATCACATTAAGTGGCCACCCGGCACTACCTGTTAATAGTTGCACTGCATTAATATAGATTTGATCTACATCTGGACGCTCCTCTCTGTCTACCTTAACATTGATGTAGTTTTTGTTCATTACGGCTGCAACGGCACTATCCTCAAAACTCTCTCGTTCCATAACATGACACCAGTGACAGGCAGCATATCCTATGCTAACAATCATGAGTTTTTTATCCTTTTTTGCAACTTCCAATGTTTGGTCATTCCAAGCTCTCCAATCTACAGGGTTATGAGCGTGCTGTAATAAATAAGGGCTTGTTTCTTGAGCAAGTAAGTTGGTGTATTTAGGTATGTCCACGGAGTCTTTTTTTGAAGTGTTACAAGAAAAAAATAAAATAGAACAAAGTAAAATTAAATAAAGTTGTTTCATCTATACTTGGGTTTAATAAATCTTATAAACAAAAATACACTTTTTGAAATTTCAAATTAGAGTACGCTACATCTATTGTATCTAAAAGCATTAGAATACTAGCCATTAACTGCCTCCACAGTTTCAACTCTACCGGGCATCATTTCTTGAAGCATGGTTTGAATACCATTTTTTAGCGTAACGGTAGCCGACGGGCAACCACTACAAGCTCCTTGCAGAATCACATGTACGGTCTTCGTGTCTTTTTGATAGGAATCAAATGCAATATGGCCACCATCACTTGCTACAGCGGGTTTAATGTACTCATCTAGGATATCAACAATCTCCTGCTCAATTGAGGTGTATGTTTTGTCATTTTTTTCTTCTGAAGTGGCTGTTTTTTTCTTGTCATCTTTTGCTACAACCTCTTTCTTGCTTTGCAGAAAAGCATCGTTAAAAATAGCGTTACCCTCTTCGATAAAGGTTCTTATAAATGAGCGCAACTCATTTGAAACTTCTGTCCATTCTACCACATTGTATTTTGTTATAGAAATATAGTTTGCGCTAATAAAAACTTCTTTTACAAAAGCAAAAGAGAAGAGTGCTTTTGCTAGTGGAGCCTGTGTAGCATCTTCTATAGATTTAAACTCAAACACGCCATCTGCTAGTGGTTTGTTGGCAACATATTTCATTACCCCAGGGTTTGGAGTGCTTTCTGCGTAGACTGTTACCGGTACTTTTTTTGATGTTTCTTCTGCGGTGATCACCTCTTTGTCACTATTTAGGTAATCTGCAATAGATTGCGCCACTTCATCCTGTACAGATGGCCAATCAATAATGTTGAATTTTTCAATGGCAACAAAATTTTGAGATATATATACTGTCTTTACAAAAGGAAGATAAAACAATTCTTGAGCCAAAGGGCTTGGTTTAGCTTGATCTATGTTAGAAAACTCATAACTCTTAGCTTGTGTTAAAAACGAATTTGTAACAAACTTCACAATATTTTCGTTATTTGTTGGTTGTACAGATATATTAAATTGGTCCATAGTGTGAATTTTGTGTGATTTTTTTTTGCAAAAATACCGAAAGAAAATCATTGTAATGAATATATTTGACCTCATATTGTTTTGTCAATGAAAAAAATACTACTCTTTATTTTTACGCTTTATTGTTCTTTGGGTATGGGTCAAATCACCATAGATGAAACTTTTACCGCTCAAGAGTTAATCCAAGACATTCTTATTGACTCTCCATGTGCTGAGGTTACTAATGTTGGCCAACGTACTGGAACAGATTTTGGAAACGTAAACGGGATAGGTTATTTTAATGCAAATGGCTCAAATTTTCCTTTTTCTGACGGGATTATTTTAATGACAGGTGATGTTTCACAGGCATCTGGACCCAACAATACTGGTGTAATCCTTAGTGGTGGGGATGCATCCTGGCCTGGAGATGTAGATTTAGAGGCAAATACCACTGCAACAGCCACCAATAACGCCTCTGCAATTCAGTTCAATTTTGTACCACAAATTGCTCAAATAAATTTCAATTTTATTTTAGCTTCTGAAGAATACAACAGAAATTTTGAATGTACTTTTTCTGACGCTTTCGCATTTATACTTACAGATCAAATCACGGGTGTTGTTCAAAATCTTGCAGTCTTGCCAGGGACAACAACCCCTATAGAGGTTACAAATGTTAGGTATGGTATCCCAGGGCAATGTGAGGATATAAACACAGAATATTTTCAACAATATAATTTTGATGTTCCTGGTTTTCCCTCTGTAAATGCGGCAGATTCTCCTATATACTTTAATGGTCAAACCGTTCCTTTAACAGCTGTTGGTAATGTAATCCCTGGAAATGGCTATAACATAAAACTAGTTATTGCAGATGAGACAGATTCTGCATACGATGCCGCAGTATTTCTTGAAGGAGGCTCCTTTAATATTGGAGTAAACCTTGGTCCAGATGTCACCATAGATCTAGGAACTGCTTTGTGTGAAGGCGAAACATTAGAGATTGGCTTGTCTGGTTTGGGTGGTCCTTCAGATGGAAGTACCTACCAATGGTTTATTTTTAATCCTGTTACAATGGTATTTGATATCATACCAGGAGAAACTAATTCTACTCTTGATGTTACCGTATCTGGAACCTATCAAATAGAAGTTACCAATGATGATTCTGGCTGTTCTGGCACCGATGATATTGTAGTTGAGTTTGCACCTGTTCCAATAGCAAACCAGCCAAACAACTTGTTTCAGTGCGATGACGGGTCTCAAATGGGCATCTTTGATCTTACCATTAATGACGCGCTTGTTTTGGGTGCTCAAGATCCTGGGTTATTTGCTGTAAAATACTACGAAGATTTTACAGATTCTCAAGCAGGAGTAAATGAAATCCTCACGCCCAATGCCTTTTTGATTTCAGCACCACCGCTACAAACAATATTTGTACGCATAGAAGATCTTGGCGGAATTTGTTTTGCTTTAGAAGATTTTACTATTAATTACTCTCAGCCTTTTGTAGGCGTGCTTACCGATGAAGGTTTTTGTGATGGTGACTCCAGCGGTGTGGTTGCTGTTAATTTACCAGAGCTAAAAGATATAGAGGTCTTAAATGGTCTTGACCCTTTACTTTATGACATTACCTATCACAACACCCTTATAGATGCCAACACAGATATAAACCCACTGCCAGGAATTTACAATGTAACGGCTCCTGTTGAGACTATTTTTGTGCGTATAGAAAGTATTTTTGATGGGCTTTGCTTTGATTCTGGAAGTTTTGATATTTCTATCGTTGTAGCTCCTGGCGCCAATATTCCAACCAAGTATAATATTTGTGACGCCTTACCTAATGATGGTTTTGGCATCTTCGATTTAACCACTAAAGATGCAGAGATTACCGGTGGTAATCCAGATACAGTAGTTTCTTACTATCTCACTTTTGCACAGGCTCTTGCTGGCACGCCTGTAATTAACCCTGCCGATGCCTTTATTAATACAGTACAAGGTTTTCAAGTAGTATATGCCCGTGTAGATAATGTAAATGCTACCGATTGTTTTAACATCGTTGCATTA
>ENA-OSJC01000399-OSJC01000399.1-marine-metagenome-genome-assembly--contig:-NODE-399-length-42927-cov-9.112812_pt1 | contig 42927 bp, 31 predicted proteins | sample MGYA00237885_ERZ534234 | MGnify/ENA primary metagenome ERZ534234 (study PRJEB26413, sample SAMN06343907) | marine metagenome | isolation source: coastal waters | place: Atlantic Ocean: West Antarctic... | reverse complement strand
CAGCCACCGGCAATCTTTCCCCAAAAAGGATCTATTCTGCTCTGCCATTTTGACACCTTCGCATCAGGGGCTAGACCATGTTCACAAAAGATCATCCTGCCGCCAGGCTTCAAAACTCTGAGCATTTCTTTATTAGCACTCAGAGCATCTGGGATAGTGCACATAGTATAAGTAACTAAAACTGTGTCCACATGGTCATCTGGCAGGGGAATATTTTCTGCACCACTGAGCAAAAACTCCACCTCCAGATCATGCTGATCAGCCATTTTCTGAGCCATGGCGTTAAGTTCGGGAGACGGATCAAGACCAATAAGTTTCTCCACCTTGGCCCTGTCGTAAAATGGGATATTAAGACCGGAACCTATTCCCACCTCTAAAATAATACCGCCTGCCAAGGGAACCACCTTTTGTCGCTGGTAGTTAATCGGCTTACTGCCACAAGCACAATTCAAGAAGCTTGGTAAAATATACTTATCATAAAGACTCATACGCTCACCCTCTGGGATTTAAATCTAGTTTAAGTCTGTTGCATAGTGTCGCAGGATATCCAAAGGTACAACATTCAGCGATTGGCTGTTAGTGCGTTTTAGATGAACCCTAGGAGCAACACCAGCCTCATGGGCTTCAAGCCAACGACCCGCACATAAACACCAAGATTGCCCGGCAACTAAACCAGGGAATTCAAACTCAGGTCTGGGCGTTGACAAATCATTACCTCGAGACTGAGAAAAAACCAAAAATTCTTCGGTAATTAGTGCACAGATGGTGTGCGAACCCTGATCATATTTAGTCGTGTTGCAAAACCCGTCACGGAAATAACCGGTGATCGGGTGACTACAACACTCTTCAATAGACTCACCGAATACATTAGTTTGATTCATACTACCCTCTTTCAAGCTGCGAGGGCTATAGCTAGTTGAGTAAACGCTTTGACCCACTTTGTGGTCAGCGCCATATCGACTGCATGCGGCCACTGGTCAGCGGGATGATGGAACAGTCCGTTTCTTCCCAAGAGAGACACATATCGACCCTGGCCATCATAAATGTTGCGTGCCTCTCCCAGGGGGCGCTGCCCTATGGGAGCCACGATGCCCGGTGTCACATCGTTTTCCTTTAACCAAGGTGCGAGACTGGCAACAGCATCATTATCAGAATACTGAATCCTGACCTGCGAGCCGAACTTGGCCGCAAAATTAGCTCCAAGGTGCATCCAGATATGAGCGTCGTTTATCAGACTTGGGTTGTTGTGTAGGAATAGGTCCAATCCGGTATGACCTAACTCATGCCCCGTATTAGCAGTAAAGATAACATCTCTTCTTGGCGCCGAGGCTTTAACTGCTCGCATAATTTCCAGGAACGCGGCGATGCCGCCTCCTCTCTCAGATGCATTCGCCCACCACCCGCTGCGAGGCGTCATGACAACAACAGGGGCAAGATCAGATTTACTGCCTGCAATTTTCGCTTCAACGTTTCTTGCTGTTGCTTCGACATACTCGCAGTGAAGCACAAGCGTCGCTTCTATCCCTGACTTCATTGCAGCTTGCAGTTCTGCCCAATGCTTGCTCGCCACCTGCAACACGGGCGGACCAAACGGCGCGGTAAAGTCCTCTGCATTGAGTAGCGCCACACCCTCTTCGGGTAGTTGGCTGTCTGTGACGATAATAATCGCTTTGTGCTGGCCTTTCTGTCTTGCGACATGGATAAGGCGCCCGTTTGGAGAGGAGACATGTGGAAAAGACATGCTAACGCCAATATCAGCATCGCTGCCGAGCTCGCCGATACTGCCCGTGATGCCGCTCTCGTCAGTGTAATGACAGTCGTACAACGGGACGCCGGATAATGTAGCGCCTGCGATGGACAATTGAGTCGTGATGGGTTGCACTCGCTGAAAATCAAAAGCTGTGTCGGTGGCTGTTACACCCAAGGCCTCAATTCTCTTCATTAACCAGTCAGCACTTTGGTTATCAACATCTGTTCCCGTGCGGTGAATTCCCTGACTGGCATATTCACTAATGATTTCAGCGATTCTGTTTTGCATCGTGTTCTCCTCGGCAAGCAGTCGCAACTGGATAGGGAGTAATGCCGCCAGCATGCTGCTCTGAAGAAATCGGCGTTTTGTAATCATCAACTTTTTACCTAAATCAAAATTTCATCTGTACTTTGTACTCGACCGTCTTCATTCCTAGAACGATCAAATCCACCACAATCGAATAACCGAGCGCGAACTTCTGAATTCGTAACTTCAAAAAGGGTAAAGCCGTTTACCTCTTTAGTCGCGAGCAATTCCTCTATTTACATCTGTATCTTTATATTGATTTTGCGGGGCAATACTGCGCTAGAAACTGCTGATGGCTGGGTAATTCAGCAACAACACGATCAACTACATCCTTATTACTGCGCAGGAATCTTTCTAACTCTTGATCACTCATCATGTTAACAATAGGATGGTATTGCTCGGGCATCAAACCTTGGCCCAACATAACCTGAGTCCAACTATTCTCCCCAAATACATCACCTTCACCTTGAAATACCCGACCGGATTCTTTAAAAAGACGAAGGCGATGATCTAATGACTCTGGAATTTCCATCTCTTTACACTTTCGCCAGAACTCCGTATCAGTGCGCTCAGTGACGTGATAATGCATAATAATAAAGTCTCGAATGAAGCAGTATTCATCGCTCATTTGGCGATTATATTCATGCCGATCGGCATCAGTAATACCAGCCAGAGGAAACATTTGCATTAATCGGATGATCCCCCTCTGTATGAGATGAATACTGGTAGATTCTAACGGCTCTAAAAATCCACCCGCCAATCCTAACGCAATACAATTCTTATTCCACTGTTGCTTTCTTTGCCCCGTACGGAATTTAATTACCCTTGGCGTGGTAAGTACTTCGCCCTCAACATTGTCCAATAGCACATTTGTTGCTTGGTCATCCGTCAAATACTGACTACTGAAAACAAGGCCATTGCCGACCCTTGACTGTAAAGGAATACGCCACTGCCAGCCACAATCTCTAGCGATAGATCGCGTGTAAGGAATAGGTGGTGATATCGACTTAGTCTGAACCGCAATCGCACTGTCACACGGCAACCATTGGGACCAATCTTCAAACTCTGTACCCAAGGTTTTATCAATTAACAGTCCTACGAATCCACTACAATCAATAAATAGATCACCCTCTATAATCAACCCTGAATCCAGCATGACACTTTGGATATTGCCATCACTAGCTTGGTTAACCTTAACAATCTTTCCTTCTTGTCGATTAACGCCACTTTTTTCTGCTATTCGCCGCAAAAACTTAGCGTATAAACTAGCATCAATATGATAAGCATAATTCAATCCATTCTGCTTGAGCAAACCAAACTTATTAGCTTTTGCTGCCATTAGTTCAGGAGAGTAATTACTATATTCTTCACTGAAACCTAGAGCTTTTCCCTTAAGCCAAAAATGTTGGAATCCTGCCGCCCAACATGATTTCCCTGTATACCCAAAGGCATGAATATAGTCCTCTCCTTTATTTTTCCAATTTTCAAAGGAAATACCAAGTTTAATGGTGCCCTGCACCTCGGCGAGAAACTCTGCTTCATTGATTTTTAGCAGTTGATGTAGGGCAAAAAAAGTTGGAATAGTTGCCTCTCCAACACCCACAGTGCCAATTTCATCGGACTCAACCAAGGTAACATCTAGGTCTCTGCCAATTAATTTTGACACCGAGGCCGCAGCCATCCAGCCAGCGGTTCCCCCACCAACGATTACGACTTTTTTTATTCTTTGTGCTGTCAAACTCAACTCTCCAATTAGGACTTTTAGTGCTTAAATTTTTCTAGCAATAGGCCACGAATTTGTTGGGCAGTCTGCTCGGTTATTGGATTTAGCGCTCCTCTTGCAGATTCAGGAATATGCGCTACATTTTCCTCACTAGGGTTGAATACATAGTAGTCAAACAAATCTTTCCATACTGCTCGTTGATCATGCGGTAAATCTCGCAGACCTAAAATAGCATGCTGTAATACAGCTAACGGTGGGCCCATAAAATTGGGGGTACTGCGCCACCAATAGTTGACTAATACATTTAGACTATCCATAGCTTCAACATGATGCCACCACATACTAGGTATTAGGATTGCATCTCCAGGCTCTAAATCTGCTGCCTGTGAAGCCTGTAAAGCCTGCTCAAATTTCGGGAAGCGTTGGTAATCTGGGTCAGCTAAATCAACCAAACTGATTGGCTGACCTGCTGGAGAACGATCAATTGGACCCACATACATGTTATGCAATTGCTCGGGAGGAAACAGCGTAAATCGTCGCCGGCCTGCGACAGAGCATGCAATATTGGTTGGGAAATCATAATGAGGTGCAACACGGCTCCGATTACCAATCCACAGTGAGGCTAGCGGTGATCTGTCTCCAAGCACTAAATCGTTTTCATCTCTAAAGCCTGGCAACCAGTTATCTATGTTCGTCGATCCTACGTAGATCATTGGTGGTTTATCTGTACCTTGGTATTCAACCAGTTTCTCGAATACCTGCGCTAAACTCATTCGTCGATAGTCAAAATTAAACCCGCTAAAATCATCGTTGTAAAAAATTCGCCCATCAATATCTGCGTCACCTTCCATCGCCGTAAGAGGTCTGCCACTATCAAACTTTTTCAAATAGGCAATGGTTTGCGCCGTTGATCGATTAGCTGCCGCCACTATTGGCCAATCAGCTACTAATCCTCGAAGTACAACTGGCTGAGAAGATAATAAGACCTCTTCAGGAATGCTGTCCCAAGCGCAGCAATCGATCTCTTTGATGTTATTTACAATTCCTAACATGTAAATCGTTCCTTAATAAGCGCTAGTAATTACAGTATTAAAGCATTCTTTTTTTCAACAAGCGGCCTAAGTCGAGAGTGCGAAGCCACCGCCATAAAAATGGCTTGGAGGTAACCGCGCTTATTTAACATTGCAAAGGTATCTCCCTCTAGCTCATGAAGCTTTTGTTCCGCGATGGTATAAAATCCGGTTAATTGATTTTTTGAACCATCATTAAGAACAACCTCCAAGGTAAATGCTTCAAGCAAGTCATACTCTAATAAAGTCTCAACAAAACCCTTATTGTGCTCATGCCCATGATGAATCGCTTCCAGCATACTAATGGATTCCTTCAAGTAATCCGTGGGCTCACCCTTATCAGAAAATAGAGACTCCCCTTCACTATCATTAATGCGAGGATTGTCCATATCGATAGAGACCACTGGCTTCTTCCCGCCTACATGCTCCGAGTCAGTTTGATAACCAATAAGAAACGGGTGCCGCTTTATCATCATCGGGATATAGGACGCATCCCATTCATCTTCGGTTAAAAATAAATTCTGATTCTGCTCAAGGCCAAAAAGAGCGGCAGGATAGAACTGCCCAGATTCTGAATCTTTACAGAAAAATATTGGATAACTTGATTGAACGTCGCGAAATTCCATGGGGAACGTCATTGCATGCATAACATTATCGCCATAGCTTTCAGATCGGGTAGTGACCACTTTTAAATCTTTGTGGGCGACATTATTTAGCAGGACGTAATTGCTCATAGTTACTCCAAACAACCTATTATTTTAAATTCCCAACAGTTTATATTTTTTGCAAACCGTAGGTAGTGATTTTATCGATTAATTCCCTGTTAGTTGGCATTGAGGCCAGCAACTTTTTAGTCCTCTCTTTATTTTCTCGGAAAAGTCCCTCTGCTGCAGAATGAGCCTCTCTATCAGATTGTCTCACTGTCGTACTGCTTTGAGTTTCAAAACCCATTCCGTAAAGTACATATTGAAAACTTGCCGAAGGAAACATTTCGTCAATATGTCCAGTATCTCTATGCCAAGGACTTTGCCATCGCCATAGATCTACAAGTTCGGATAGACTTTCGGGAATACTCGACGCAGCACTATTATCTTTCCAGTAATCACTATCCTGTCTCTGAGAGAGAATATAATGAAGCTTCAAAAAATCAATAATTCGGTCCCAGCGATAGAGAAACTTAGCATTAAACCGCTTGGCCACAAGATCCATTACCTGTCGATTTGCAGGTAATTGCTCAGCAATCATAGCGGCAGACAGCTCCACTAACACTAGCGCTGATGCTTCCAGGGGTTCTATAAAACCAGCCGACATACCTACGGCGACACAATTTTTATGCCAAAATTTGGCACGATGGCCTGGGTTAAATGCAACCTTCCTAATCGATGTTGATGACGCCGCTTCGACGCTAACTGTGGTTTTAATATATGCCAACAATTCTTCACTAGCGCGATCCTCAGTAGTATGAGCACTGGAATAAACATGGCCGATACCGCGTCTTGTTGGTAATCCTATATCCCAAATCCACCCAGAGGTCTGAGCAGTAGATAATGTGCTTGATGCAATCGGGTCATCGCTATTGGTATAGGGAACCTGAGAAGCCAATGCAGTATCGTTAAACAGAAACTGGCTTTTCGAGCAGAAGGGTATATCAAAATGCTCGCCTAACAACAACGCTTTGGAGCCACTGCAATCGACAAATAAATCACCTGCAATATTCTCTTCCGTGTCAGTTTTTAGCGACTCAATGTCACCATCAGCCGATGAGTTAATGGCAATCACATTTGCTTTTAGGTGAGTGATACCTAGTTTCTCAACACAGTGTTTCCGGAGTAGCTCGGCAAACTTACCCGCATCAAGATGATATCCATAATTAGCATTAAAGGCATATTCGGGTGTGGATATTTGCTTTGGCGCTAAGCCCTGAAACATCAACGCATTTTGTGATGACACAGCATCAGCAAAGGAAACTTGATTGCGGAATTTATGCCATTGGGGCGCCAAATTGGTCGAAGCATAGGAATGAGGGGGAGTGAACGGGTGGGTGTAAGCATCATTGCCACCGGTTTTCCAACCATTAAAAAGCGTACCCTGTTTGAAACTAGCATCACATTCTCGAATTAAATCAGTTTCAGAGATACCCATTTTTTGTAGAGTGGATTTCATTGAAGGCCAGGTACCTTCACCTACTCCAATAGTTGGAATATCCGGAGATTCTACTAATGTGATTTGCACATCAACCAAATCATTGATCTCAGAGCCATTGGCACTATGCTCTGCTGCAATAATTCCCGCCGTTAACCAACCGGCAGTTCCACCGCCTACAATAACAATGCTCTTTATTTTTTGATCTGGCGTCATAAGATACATCTAGCTCATTTAAATTATTGCAATATTCGCTACATGACCGTCGACAAACGTAGCTAGGAAAGGTAATAGTAACTCATTATTCTTCAGAACATTTTTACTACTTTCATATACGTTAAAACCAAAGAAGCCGCCCAAAAAATTAGAGCGGCCTCATTGGTTCTATCTATCTACTAAGATCTAGAACAGTTTATAACGGATTGCCAAATCATATCTTGGACCACCCTGCACTGCTTGCAGCACTAAATCTTTAGACTTGCCATACACACGAACTGTTTCATCCGTGATATTTAGGCCTGATGCATAAATAGTTAGCCTATCATTGTATTCATAGGTAATACCAAGATCTAACTGGCCATAGGCTTCAACATTTGTTGGGTTAGTATTAGTACCCTGACCTTGACCAGCGCCGGCCAAGAAATCATCTCGCCAGTTGTAAGCTAAACGAACAGATAAACCGTCTTTATCGTAGACACCCACCAAGTTAGCGGAATCACTTAAGCCATTAAGAACAAACTGCCCCTCGTTAAATTTCATATTATCGTAACCAACATCAGCACTTGCAAAGGTCGCGTTAGCAATAAAGCCGTACCCTGATTCGCCGAAGAAATGCTGCAGATTTATCTCAACACCATCTACCCTTGCTTTCTTTTGATTCACAGGCTGCGTCACAAGCCATATCAAATCAGGATCTCCTGGCGCACCAGAGATCTCATCTCCGTTAACATAGGGGCTGTCTTGGTAATTATCTAAAATATACTGAGCCACTACAGTGTATTGAGCAGGATCAAGGCCACTTTCAGCAACCGCTTGATTCCAAAGGGTACCGCCAATGATGTTAGGAATTGCTCCCAATGAACGCTCTTGTATGCCTGAACCAATAAATTTATCAACGTCCTTATCGAAATATCCAACCGATAGGTAACTTCCCTCGCCGTAATACCACTCAGCTGAAAAATCTATGTTTCGAGACAAAATTGGCTCTAAATCTGGATTACCCGCCGATGCAAAAGCATTCTGATTAGCGTAAAACTGAGTACTGTTAGCCGTTAGGCCACCTTTAATATCGCCATAACTTGGGCGCGTTATCGTTTTACTGAAGGATGCGCGCAAGACAACGTCCTCCACTACCTCAATGTCAAAATCAAGGCTAGGTAATACAAAATCGTAGTTACCCAAGAAAGAATCTGGCTCTCCGCCCCCAGCTTTGGCTGTCAAATAAGCTTCATTACCTGCTTTAGACCAAACTGTTCCGTCGTACTCTGAAGTGACTGCTTGAGAAGTGATATCAGTTTCCTCATAACGAAGACCCAGATGCAAATTGACAGGCATTCCTGACGCTTCGGTACTCAAGTTATAACGAATATAGGCTGCAATTGATTCCTCAAGAGTGAAGAGGTTACTGAAACCGTTGACGTCTTCTCCGTTGTACTTAGTAGAGGCACAGTACCCGGTACCACAGTCACCAATAGCTTCGTAGTCCGCGCCGCTTACCACATAGGAAGCCTCTCCTGCCGCAATCAAGTCTGCTAAAGACGCCGTCATGTATTCTGTCTGAATACCCTCATAATCATTACCTGAGAGCTGATCAAATTGACCCTCTACACTTGATCGAATAACTATGTCTGCCAAGTCTCCAGGGTTAGTGCTACCACCCCAATTGTTTAGCTGTACAAAGTTAGAAACCGCTTTGTTATCGACGTCTGAGATCTGTACACCAAAATCAATACTTGATTCATCAGAGAAGTCCCAGGTGCCGCTGAACTTACTTTGCTCAATATTCATTAACGCAGCATCATTGACGAATGTACTACCGGTGATGATCATGTCATTTTTATAGAGAGGTCGATTAGTTTCACCGCCAGAATTCAAATCCAGCAACATAACTGGCATATCATATCCAGTAATAAAGGTCTGACCTACCTTATTAAAACTTGCCATTGTTATTAATGAGCTAGTTCCATTAGGACTATTTGCGCCTGTCTTAGCAGACGAATCATGCCAATCAAAGTTTAGATTCAACTCATCATTAACTTGCCAATCAAAATTCAAACCTAATGATTCATTAGTGTTGGTCCGTCCATCTTCACCAGTACCCATGGCAAAGTCATTGTTTTTGACAGTCTCTTGGTAAAAACTTGGGCTAGCAATTGGGCCGTCTGTCCATGAACTGGATTGAGATACCGCAGCAGTATTTGAGAACCATGCCGACAGGTCACTATAAGATCGCTCAAGATCATACTCTGAGCGAATATAATCTAGCGTCATGCTCACAGAGTCTGATGGTGCCATTTGCAATACTACCTGGCCGTTAGTTCTTTCACTGCGATATTCTGCAATGTTATAAGCCATCGATTGAGGTAAAGAATAATTTGAGTCTGCTGTGGTTGGTCGATTAATCTGATTATCATTGCCAGCTAATTTTTGATCAGCGCCATCACCAGTTCTAGTGTAGTAGCCTCCAACGCTTGCAGCATTGACGCCGTTATTGCGTTCTTGTCGACTCGCTATAATTGCTATACCGATAGTCTCATCAGCAAAGGTATTCATGTAAATACCGGAAAATTCTGGAGTATATTCATCACCAGCGCGAGTGGAGGTATCGTTCACAGACTTAATCGAGATACTTCCAATGGGGTCAGCCTCAAGAGGCTTAGGCGTTGAGATATTAATGGTCGACCCGATACCACCTGAGGGTACATCTGCACGGCCTGTCTTGTAGACCTGCACACCAGCAACACCTTCAGAGGCGAGATCACCGAAGTCAAACGATCGGCTTGCTCCATTGTGAGTTGGCATTTGCCGACCATTCAAAGTAACTAGGTTGTATTCAGGACCAAAGCCACGAACTGTTACCTGACTGCCTTCACCGCGACTTCTAGAGATAGACACACCAGTAATACGTTGCAGAGATTCTGCTAAGTTTGCATCGGGGAACTTACCGATATCTTCAGCTGAGATAGCATCCACAACACCCATAGAATCTCTTTTTATGTCCATCGAGGCTTTTAAGCTGCCACGAATACCACCCTGAACGATAATTTCCTCTATGACGCCCTCATCCTGAGCTAACGCAGGAACTGTCGTGCCAATGAGCGCTAATGCAACGCTGGATGAGAGTAGACTCTTTCTGAATACCATTTTAAAACCCCTGAAATTTATGTAGAAAACACATATATTAGTTTGAGAGTGAGTGACAAAGGAGCCTAAACTCTCTTGAAAACAATGAACCCTCAAATTATAAAATTTAGCTCAATTCTAAGAGTAAAACACTATGGTTTCTCAAACTTCAAGTTTGAGATTAAATGCACTAAATATGAGTTAAAGGGACGATAACGTTCATCAGCGTCTCTAAATAGGCCAATTTTCAATAATTGGCTGGGCACTCGGCATGTTAAAGCGTGGTACTTAAACAAAATCACAACACGACAAATAGACCTTTAATCTGAATTGATCGGCAACTCGGTTTTGTACTTGACCTGCTTCAAGGCAAAGCTTGATTGAATGTTTAAAACGCCATCAATCGTCGACAACTTTTGCACAATAAACGTCTCCAAAGTTTTAATATCACTCACTAAAAGTCTAATTAGGTAGTCACTATTGCCTGTCATTAAGTAACATTCCATGACCTCAGGATATGCCTGCATCTTGGCTTCAAAGCTTTCCATTACTTTTTCAACTTGCCGCTCAAGCGTCACTTGGATAAACACATTGATCAGTAATCCAACGCTGCCTGGCGTCACTAGAGCAACATAGCGATCAATAATTCCATTTTGCTCTAAGGCGCGCACGCGGCTTAAGCAGGGAGAGGGAGAAAGCCCAACTCTACTTGCAAGGTCTACATTGGATAATTTTCCAGACTGTTGAAGTTCATGAAGTATTCGTAGATCTGTGGAATCAATCTTATTATTCGGCATAATATGCTCAATTAAGACCTTTATTAGTGCAATATATGCTGTAGATTCTCTCATTTTAACCATAAAACAGCAACACCTACTGCGAATTCTGACCTACAATTCGCTCTTTTAAAGCTAGGTTATGACTGATGAAATTATCCAATTACGGCGCCACCATTGCTGATAGCGATCCAACAGAAACACAAGAATGGATCGACTCGATGTCGTCTGTAACGTCAGTTCATGGCCCAGAGAGAGCGCAATTTTTGCTACGCCAATTAGAAGAAGTCATCAGGAATACAGGGTTTACTGCCAGTGGACAGCCGTTCTCTGCCTATCGAAATTCTATTTCTGTGGATCAGCAAATGAGGTACCCAGGCAATCTAGAGCTTGAGGAAAGAATAACTGCTATTAACCGCTGGAATGCATTAGTAATGGTGATGCGCGCTAACAAAGCGTATGGCGGCCTCGGAGGTCATATCGCGAGCTATGCCTCAGCGGCGGAAATTTTTGAGACTGGCTTTAATCACTTCTTTCGCGCAGCAACCAAAGACTTTGCTGGCGACCTTATTTACTTTCAGCCACATTCTGCTCCTGGAGTCTATGCCCGCGCTTATCTTGAAGGTCGCCTCAGCGAAGAACAACTTTCAAATTATCGCCAAGAGGTCGGCGGTAACGGACTTTGCTCCTACCCCCACCCTTGGTTAATGCCTGATTTTTGGCAATTTCCAACAGGATCTATGGGTATTGGCCCACTCAATGCAGTCTATCAAGCCCGTTACATGCGCTACTTGGAAGGGCGAGGCTTAGCCTCCACTGAAGGCCGTCATGTTTGGGGTGTGTTTGGTGATGGGGAAATGGATGAGCCGGAATCCATTGCCGGACTGACGCTAGCCGCGCGAGAAGGGTTGGATAATTTAACCTTTATTGTGAACTGTAATCTCCAACGCCTAGATGGTCCAGTTAGAGGTAACGGCCAAATTATTCAAGAATTAGAAAGTTTATTTGTCGGTGCCGGATGGAATGTTATTAAAGTACTTTGGGGATCGGAGTGGGATAGCTTATTTGCCCGAGATACCGATCAAGTACTACTGCGCCGCTTTGCAGAAACAGTGGATGGCGAATACCAAGATTTAGGCTCTAAAGATGGCGATTATAACCGCGCCAAGTTCTTTGACACCGATCCTGCGACACAACGCTTGGTGGAGCATATGACAGATGCTGAAATTAACCAGCTTAAACGGGGTGGTCATGACCTGCGAAAGCTCTACGCGGCCTATGCAGCCGCTAAGTCTTTTAAGGGCAAACCTACGGTAATTTTAGCGAAAACAAAAAAAGGATTCGGCATGGGTGGTGCCGGCGAAAGTCGTATGTCTTCGCACCAAGCTAAGAGTTTAGATATGGAGGCACTTACTACCTTCCGAGATAGATTTTCACTACCACTAACCAATGATGATTTAGAGAACTTACATTTTTACAAACCGAAAGAGGGTAGCCCTGAGCTTAACTATTTACGACAAAAACGTGAAGCTCTAGGCGGATCTGTTCCTGCCCGGAACGCAAGTAAAGCCTCTAGTCCAGAGCAGTCGAAGCAGAAAGGGCTAATCCCAGAAATAGAAAGCTATGCCAAGTTTGCCCTGCAAGCTAACAATAAATCTATGTCAACCACCATGGCCGCAGTTCGTATGCTTGGCGGGTTACTTAAAGACAAGACTCTGGGGCCCAAAGTGGTGCCCATTGTGGCGGATGAAGCGCGAACCTTTGGTATGGACAATCTCTTTCGTCAGATTGGTATTTACTCGCCTCTCGGGCAACTATACGAACCTGAGGATGCGGGCTCGATGATGTTTTACAAGGAAGCCAAAAATGGACAACTCTTAGAGGAAGGTATCAATGAAGCCGGCGCCATATCATCCTGGGCCGCTGCCGCAACATCCTATTCAGTTCATAACGTTCCCACTTTACCGTTTTACATCTATTACTCTATGTTCGGCTTTCAACGCGTGGGTGATCTAATTTGGGCCGCTGCGGATCAGCGGGCTAGGGGGTTTTTACTGGGTGCCACAGCAGGGCGAACGACTCTTTCAGGAGAAGGCCTGCAACATCAGGATGGGAGCAGTCATTTAATAGCATCCACTATTCCTAATTGCCGCGCCTATGATCCTGCTTATGCATATGAATTGGCGATTATCATGCAGCATGGCATGCAGCAAATGATGGAACGGGATGTCGATGAGTTCTATTACATCACAGTCATGAACGAGAATTATGCACAGCCCAGCATTCCCGGCGACATAAAGAATGATGTTCTTCGTGGACTCTACAAACTGCACAGTCGTGGAAACGATAAGAACGGCACAAGGGTGCGATTAATTGGCTCAGGAACTATTCTTAATGAAGTCATCGCGGCTGCAGATATATTGCTAGATACGTTCAATATTAGTAGCGATATTTTTAGTGCGACTAGCTTCACCGAGTTAGCGAAAGAGGCTAGAACAATAGAACGCCAGAACCGACTTTATCCCGCCGAAACACAAAGATATAGTCATCTGCAGGAATGTCTTCCCGGTAATATGCCCATTATCGCGGCAACCGACTATGTTGCAGCGCTTCCGCATCTTGTAGCACCTTATTTAGACGCACGCTTCGTTGCATTAGGGACCGATGGTTTTGGCCGGAGCGACCAGCGAAGTGTATTGAGAGAATTTTTTGAAGTAGATCGCAAAAATATTGCTCTAGCGGCCATAGAATCACTGGTCAGATTAAAGTTAATTGACCGTACAGTTCTTACCGAAGCTCTCAAACAATTTGAGGTCGGTCAAGAATCTGCTCCGCCATGGACGTTATAAGTCATTGGTCGAACTCAAAAGTAAGTATTTTAAAACGAGGCTAAATGTCCATAAATACAAGGTATAGCCGATATATTTCGCTATACCTGCTCATCAAATTTTTTTATACTGCGCCGCGTCATTTCTTCTTCACCCGGTTACCCTCTTACAAAGGATAGTCCCATGGCAAAACTGATTACCGAGACCGTTACCAATGTGCATCATTGGAATGACACTCTTTTTAGCTTTAAAACCACACGTGATGCTGGTTTTAGATTTAAAAATGGTCATTTTGTAATGATCGGCCTTGAGCATGAAGGTAAGCCGTTAATGCGTGCGTATTCGATTGCGAGCGCAAATTACGAGGATGAGCTTGAGTTTTTTAGTATTAAAGTAGAAGACGGACCACTCACCTCAAAACTGCAGCATCTAGTGCCTGGGGATAAAATTCTAATTGGAAAAAAGCCAACTGGAACCTTAATAACTGACCAAATGCTCCCTGGTAAAAATCTCTACTTAATAGGTACCGGTACAGGCCTAGCGCCGTTCATGAGTATCATCAAAGACCCAGACGTGTATGAGCAGTTTGATCGGATAATTTTGGCCCATGGTGTGCGCTATATTTCAGAATTAGCCTATAGCGATTACATACAAAACGAATTACCTGAACATGAGTATTTTGGCGAGTTTGTGAAGCAAAAATTGTCTTACTACCCCCTTGTGACAAGGGAGCCATTTAGAAATAATGGTCGTATCACCGACATGATGACGTGCGGTAAGTTGTTCCTAGACCTAGGTATACCGATGCCAAATAAGCAAGATGATCGTTTTATGCTTTGCGGTAGTCCAAGCATGCTTAAAGATATGTGCAAAATTTTAGATGACCGAGGGTTCTCTGAAGCAAGAAACTCTAAGATGGGCGAGTATGTTATCGAGCGTGCTTTTGTAGAAAAATAGCTGAGGTAGTGGCAGCTATAAAAAAAGGCCACGTTATGTGGCCTTTTTTTATAACGGTCGCACTATTTACGCATTGACGTTGAACGCCCCACGCATACTGTAAGAATGCCCAGGGAAGGAACAAAAGAATGTATAACCTTCACCAACAGCTAGGCTAGAGGTTGAAAAAGTCACACTAGTTGTTTCCCCGCCACCAATAACCTTAGAGAATGCAACGACTCTAGCATCGCCCTGAGGTACGTAGTTTGAAGCAAGCCCCGCACTCATGCCCTCCGTAGCGACTGCTTGGACGACAGCATTCTGAGATAGAACCCAGTTGTGGCCCATTATTTTTGCTGGCAACTGGCCAGTGTGCTTAAGGTTTACAGTAATCGATTCACAGCTCTTTTCGACAGTCATATCAGCCGCACTAAATTTCAAATAATCGCCGACTTCTACGTCAAAGGAACAGGCAGCCTGAGACAAACTCGCCGCTCCAGAAAAACCGAATAAAATAGCTACTTTCAATATTTGTTTCATGTTGACTCCAGGGTTTAAATTAAAGAATGTATGCGCCAAGATACGTCAAAAAATGACTCTTGGATGATTAATTTTATCACAAGATCCGCTGTTAGCTCCGTACTTACCCAACGAGTACTATCGGGCCAAGAATGGAAATTTCAGATTAAGTAATAACTTACCAATAATAGTAGACCGCTCATGCGGATATTCACAAAAAGAAGATGCTAGCCTTGTGTTATCTCCGACCAAAACGACTGTTTCTGTATCAAGTTCACTAACACGCTTTATAATTTTTCCAGCGCCCCCAACATCAACAACTACTATATCTCCAACGGAAATATTCGCAGTGCGTCGGGTGAGGATTAAGTCACCGGACGCCAAACTCGGCTGCATACTATTGCCATAAACGCGAAATAAACTAAGCACTCGTAAGTATTGGTTGAATGACTCCAAGCGCTGGCGGGTAAGGTGCCACTACCATATGGGTTTCAAAACCTTTGGTTGCCCAGAATATTTCAGCAAATCGATTCACACTGGTTAATAAATGATCGCCATTTTCACGTGCGATACTCTGTTTACACTTTGAGGCCTGCTGCATAATGGTGTGGACTAACTCATGAACCTCGGGAAATGCTTCAATTTGAGGATCTTTAAAGTAGTCTCCCCAAATCGTTGTAATATCGTGCTTCACACTGGCCGCATGAATTTCTTTCTGATCAGTCAATCGTACTATCTTTGCTGAATCTGCTGCAGAGGTAACGCTGTCACCAATTTCATGTATCAAATCTAGCAACCTTATGACGCTTAATGTAGCAATGAGCGCTGTGGCTGGATCGTAAATTTTGCAAGGGATATCGCAGTGAGCTTTAACTTCCTTTATTCCAAACATTTTATTGTTCCTGTTTAGTCAGTGGCTTTAGATTTGGGGGTATTGTCAATTTTAGCTTTTTGCTTGGCCGCCACGTTAAACCGAGCGCGGGCCGCCATAGCAAATAGGCCCAATAAAACCGCCATAAAAGCAATGGATTGAGCCATTTGACCATGATCATGCCAGAGACCTTGATGATCACCAGTATGCGAAAATACTGCACTGGAGGCTACTGACACTACCAACATTAAAATTAATTTCATTAATAAAATTTCCTGTGTTAACGCGATTTTTTTGATGGAAAAACTCCATCAATTGACTAGGTGTACTCTTTTTTAAAACAGATTAAAAATTGCTAAGTTCATACGAACTTGGATAAAACTATAATATTATATGATGTGAATGACAATCATTATCATTGCTATCTTAGCTGTTTATTTACGTTCAGCAAAAGGGCTTCTTCGCTAAGCAAAAAGACTCGAAATATTGCCCAATAAAATCATAACCGTCATCGCAACACTGGCGTTATGCAGTCTTTTGAAGACCTTGTCATTACCCTCATCTCGCGACTTGTTAGTCATCGGAATTAACGCGTATGAAATACATGCTAACCCACAACTGATTACGCCAATCCAAGCGTAAAAGTTATGTCCGGAAATCATCGCTAACCCACTATTAATTAAACTAACGATAGCTATTAGCACAAAGAATTTAGGGAAAATTTTACGTAAAAAAGGTCCCGCATGATCGGCACCCAAACCTATAAATACTGTCGGTGCAATAATGGCAGTTTGAAAAATAATAACTCCTACCAACAATCCGCTTAAAAATAATGGGGCATGGTCAATCATAATCAAATCCTCTAGCTATTCAGTGTTATTAGTTTTGGCAATTGTAAAACCATGAGCGTTCTTTTGAAAACGCGCCAGCGGCGATTAGGCCGGATCACCTTAGCCTTTTCAATTCCAAGGGTATCAGTCCACTTATTACTCAAAAAATTATACTTCTAGATCACTTTGTCGCTATTTTAACGGATAATATATGCGAGAATAGATATTACAAAGTCAACCAAAACTGGCTTCTGTAAGGCCCGAGTTAGACGCCTAAGACCTCAATTTTTAAGACTATTTTGTGGAACTACATTAAGAAGAATGCACTGAACGTCTTTGCTTAAGTTGATCAGCAGAGCTATCGTTAAACGATAAACATTTTAATCTTCTCTGAAGTCACCTTGCATATTTGCCGCCATCCAGACAAATGCTGCATAGGCAGCCACATTTTGAGCAATATCCTCAGCCGAAATCTTATCAAAAGTGTCATTTGGAGTATGGTGCAGATCAAAGTAATCCCAACCATTTTGCTTTAAAGTCACCACAGGCATACCAAGCATCCTCATGGGGCCCATGTCGGGACCTCCCGATGCCTCATTAGACCCTAAAGCGATGCCGAGGGGCTCCAACACTTTGTGTATTTCTTTAGCCTTATAAAGCTTATTTTCGGCAAAGTTAGTCTCAAATCGCCAAATTTTCCCTGCTCCGAAATCTGACTCAGCGCCCACAATATGTTGCTTAATTTCATCTTTGTGCTTTTTAGCATAGGCTTGAGCGCCAACAAGGCCTACCTCTTCAGCACCAAACATTACCACTCTAATTGTGCGCTTTGGTTTTTTGTTCATGTCCATAATTAACTTTGCAGCACCAACAGTAATTCCAATACCCGCACCATCGTCAACGGCACCAGTTCCAAGATCCCAACTATCAAGATGTCCTCCAATGATAACAATGTCATCAGTAACTCCAGGAATCTCACCAATCACATTTCCAGACTCTCTTTTACCCAATGATTCAACATCAATAGCTAATTTGATGTCTACTCTTCCTCGCGACAGGGCCCGCGAAAGCTGATCTGCATCGGGAGGTGAAAGAGCTGCGATTGGCACTTTTCTCACATTCTTATCGTAAGTCATCTGTCCAGTGTGCGGGAACCGATGGTGATCGGTGCCGACTGATCGGATAATCGCAGCGGCAGCACCGCGTTTACCTGCCTCATTGGCAGCACCAGAACGTTTTCTGACAGCAACTCCGTACCCGGAGCCGTCTTGTGTTCGAGTCATATACTCATCGACAAAGACAATCTTGTTTTCTAGACCCGTCATCGGTGAGTTTTGGAGCGATTGCAGAGAAGGAAATCTAACGACCTCTCCTGTAACGCCTGCAGCGCCTGTGGCTACACTTCCACCCAATGCAGTAATAATTAGCTTTTGGGGGAATGGTGCAGTAATCTCTGCATGCTCAAAATTGCGCTTCCAATAATCAACTTGAAATGGCTCAATGCGTACATTTTGAAACCCCAATTGCTTTAACTTCGCGACGCCCCACTCTCTTGCTCGTGCTTCAGCTTCACTGCCTGCTAGTCTCTGACCGACCTCTGTGGTCAAGCTTTCTATGACCTGATAACCTAAATCATTTCGAAAACTCTGCGCTATTAAAGCTTTAGCCTCGATCCGAACACTCTCATCTAAAGCATTTTCCGCTTCAAGATGGAGCGGCAACAAAAACAGTGCAGCGATCATTAACCTGTGAATATGCATTTTATATCTCCGAGAACATAATTTTAAAGTGACTAAAGAAAGGTGAACTTTGCTAAGAAAATGACCGCAAGAAACCACGCACCTAATGTTATATCCGCGCGTTTACCCGCAAAAAACTTTACGGCGACGTACGTAATAAATCCTAATGCTATGCCGTTGGCAATTGAGAACGACAACGGAATCATAATGATGGTTACCAATGCGGGCAATATTTCAGTCATATCCGACCAGTCAAGTGCTTCCATACTACTCAACATGAGAATAGCCACATAAATTAGAGCCCCTGCGGTAGCATAGGGTGGCACAATTGCAGCTAATGGTGAAAAGAAGATAGCCAATAAAAACAAACTCCCCACAACCACAGCCGTCAAACCTGTTCGGCCACCCGCTTCGACTCCCGCAGAGCTCTCGACATAACTCGTTACAGGCGGACAACCAAAAAACGCACCTAACACACTAGAGCTGCTGTCCGCTTTTAATGCTCGGTCTAGATTCTTAGCATTACCCTGCTCATCAACCAAACCTGCTCGGCTAGCAACCCCGAGCAAAGTCCCTGCGGTATCAAATAAGTTTACAAATAGAAATGCAATAATCACACTAATCATGGCGACATCAAATGCTCCAACAATATCTAACTGCATCAAAGTTGGCGCCAAACTCGGTGGTGGAGCGACCAGTCCGTTAAACTGTACTAGATCCATGGCGATGGCAATGCTCGTAATACCGAGGATCCCTATGATGATTGCGCCAGGAACACGGCGAATCGAAAGAATAGCAATACTTAAAAAACTTAAGCCCGCGAGCAAGGTTTGTGGTTTTGTAAAGTCACCCAGAGATAAAAAAGTTGCTCCGTTAGCAACGATAATCCCACCACTTTTAAGGCCTATGAACCCGACGAACAGACCAACACCGGCGCCCATTGCAATGCGTAAATCAAGAGAAATACTGTCTAACATCCATCTTCGCAGGCGAGTAACGCTCATAATCACAAAAATTATGCCTGCTAGGAATACGGCTCCCAGCGCGATTTGCCAGCTATAACCCATCTCGCCAACAACTGTGTACGTGAAAAACGCATTTAGGCCCATCCCAGGTGCCATACCCACAGGCCAGTTTGCATACAAACCCATAACAAAACAGGCTATAGCGGCCGCCAAACAGGTGCCAACAAAACTAGCGCCCTGATCCATACCGCTTGCCGCCATCATCTGTGGATTAACGAAAATAATGTAGACCATGGTTATGAAGGTGGTGCAACCTGCCAAAACCTCAGTACTGACATTCGTTCCATTCGCCTGCAACTTAAATAATTTATCCAAAAATCTGTTCATATATAACCCATATTTCGCTTATTTTTAATAAAGTGAGTGCCCAATTGTCCGCGCTAGCAAAGTATCCTGAGGATGTTTAGCCGACTCTTTAAATTAAGATGGCATTCAAAATACTACTTTGAGCCAGATGATACTTCAGCCAACAGTTAGATAGCTAGTGACCAACTCAACAAATAATCTCAGATAATTTTGTTATATTATGCAAATCAAATAACTTCGTGTAACAAGGTTAGTGTTTAAAGATTTTTACGCTTACAATACTGCCCAAAATGCACCAAATAGTTACAAAAACACAGGTTAATGCCCTTGAGAAAAATTAATCTGGGACGGCCGATAAGTATTTTACATAACACTCAAATAGGTATCTAAAATGAAGCATTCTCATCTTGCTCTCAAAGTACTCAGCATCGCAATTATATTTTCACTGGCTGCTAATATTTCTGCACAAGACTCTAAGCCTGTTTTTGAAGAAGTTCTAGTGACTGCCGAAAAACGCAGCGAGAGTCTGCAAGATTTGTCCCAAGCGATTACAGTCTTGACCGGACAAGATCTAGATAGCAGACAAGTGACTTCTTTTGTCGACCTTAGCGCAATCGCTCCTGGTGTCAATATTGCAAAGAATGAGGGTTTCAAAACCGTGATAACCATTCGAGGCGTGGGCAATGAAGCTAACCAAAACGCCATTGCTAACCCATCAGTCTCATACCATTTAGACGGTATTTATGTCGCTTCACCTTTTGCGCTGCAAACCGACTTTTTGGACTTGGAGCGAATTGAGGTTCTGAGAGGTCCTCAAGGAACCTTGTTTGGACAAAATTCTACCGGTGGTGCTATTAATGTCATAACACAAGCCCCTACCACTGATGGAATTTTTGGATCTGCTGATCTCACTATAGGTGATTACAATCTAATAAAAGGTCGCGCCGCAATTAACATACCCCTTAGTGACACAGTCTCAATGCGAGCCTCTTTAATCTCTAACACACGTGACGGATTCACCGATAACTTAACGCTCGGGCAAGATCTTGATGATGCTAATAGCCTGTCATCACGTGTGAGAGTGCTCTATGAACCCTCAGATAATTTCCGTGCTAATTTTACAGCGCAGTACTTTAACGAAGACCGCAACGGTGCCGCACAGAAAGGCCTGTTGGATCCGACTCCAGGTGCTAGAAAACTACGTCAAAATTCACTGGCAGAATATGAGCTGGAGTCCCAGTTATACAGTGCAGTGTTAGAATGGGATTTTGAAACGTTTAGCATTAAGTCTCTAACCAGTTATCAAGACGATGAGATTTTAGTTCGTCGCGATAATGACCGTAATGATCTAGATTTTCTGCCCCCATTTGCTCAACTACCAAGCGCTTATGATCCTGAAACTAATAAACAGACCACTACTACTCAAGAAGTAAATTTAGTTTCCTCCGAGCCGCTATTTGGGAAGCTCGATTGGGTAGCTGGCATGTTTTATTTAGATACAGAAGTTGAGATCAGTATTCTTGAGCGTCTTGATTTCGGGTTTGATGGTACATTTGATGCCTTCACACTTGACACTATTTTTGCCTATGGTGGTGATGTAGGTTTTATATCTGATTCGAAACCAGAGCGTGACTCAACGTCTCTTTATGGACAGGGAACCTGGAACTTTAACGAGACATGGCGAGCTGTGTTTGGTCTGCGCTATACGGAAGACGAAGTTTACAGTTCAGTGACTAACTATTACGGTCGAGAAGGCACAGACATCTTAGAGATAGAAAGTGATAAAATTACTGGTCGTTTCGTAGTTGAACATGACATTAATGACAGCACAATGCTATTTGGGTCCTTTACCAAAGGGTTCAAACCAGGGGGATCTAACCTAACCTACGGTACTGAAGCTGTCATAGCGCCAATTGTGGTTTTACCTATCTTTAACGAAGAGATTGTTAATGCCTATGAAGTAGGCTTAAAAACTGATTTGGCTGACGGACGTGTGCGTTTGAATGCTGCCGCCTTTTATTATGATTATAACAATCTGCAGTATCAAGCGACTGACCCTGAAGTCTTTAATGGTGGTGTGGGCAATATTCCAAAATCAGAAATTTTCGGTGCGGAATTAGAGTTTTCTGCGTTTTTATTGGATTCACTTATTCTCGATGCGCGCATGGCATGGCTGGATACGGAGATCACCTCAGATCACCTTGCCTTGGATAACGTGCAGTCAGAAGCTGCTGGCAATGCTTTGTTAGGACAAGGGTTTAATCTTTTTAGTAACGAAATTCAAATAGCCCGAGCTGACCAAATCCAGAATGTAAATGGTAATGAATTGGCCAAGACACCTAGCTTTACTGGAAACCTATCACTCAGCTGGACCAAAGAACTTGAAGCCTGGGGTGAAATGCGCAGTACGCTGCAATATACCTATCGTGGAGACTTCAAGCACCGCATCTTTAATAATGCTGACACGGATATAGTGCCTAGCTACGATGTCCTTGATTTAGTCGTCGGATTTTATCCCGGTGCTGGTGAGAGCTGGCGTGTAGAGCTTGTGGCTAAAAACCTTACCGATGAAGATGGAATCAATGCTCGCTTTACTGATGTTTTCGGCGTTGGCGCAACGGGTGACGAGCTGATCGGCCCTCGCCAAATGATGGTTCGTTTTGGTTTGGATTTCTAGACTTCTAGACTTTAGTAGTAAAAAAAACTAACCCCGAACAAATATTTTGTTTGGGGTTTTTTTATTGAAAATATATTATTTGGCGGGTGTAATGGCTGGCTAAGGCAATGCTCTCCACCCACTAAATATGCTAATATTGTCCACTAGGCAAAGTTTTGATTTGGAATAAGAAATAATGAAAAAACGCTACATTCAAGCCCAGCAGCTACTAGAAGATTCGTATCGCCTGGCATGGAATATTTTTGAGAGTGGCTATCGCCCTAACTATATTGTGGGTGTCTGGCGTGGAGGCGCCCCTATTGGAATCGCAGTGCAAGAATTTCTCGACGTACTAGGCGTTGAATCAGACCATATTGCCATTCGCACCTCATCCTATACAGGTATTGGCCAACGTAGTAAAAAGGTCAAAGTACACGGCCTTAGCTATATTATTCGTCAACTCGAATCAGAAGATTCACTATTAATAGTCGATGATGTATACGACACTGGCCTGTCCATTCAACAGGCAATAGATGATCTAAAGCTGGCCTGTAAGAAAAACACGCCTAACATACGAATCGCCACACCTTACTACAAGCCAAACAACAACCAAACCGGAAACGCGCCAGATTACTACCTTCATGAAACAGACGAATGGTTAGTTTTTCCTCATGAATTGCATGGCCTCACCGCTGAAGAAATTCGTCAACACAAACCTGAGCTTGCTGGTTTAATCGATAAAATGGCACCCATGATTTAGCTACTGGTTCACACTTTTTAGGTGTTTATGTGTTCTTCAGTGCTTGTGTTATCCTGAAGTTTCTTTAGTGTCCCTAAGATAAAATATCTATGAGTGATCTCCCGAATATTCAAAATAGTGAACCCGAAGTCGACTGGACTATATTTGTTCCTGCCGTTGTTATTGTCCTTGTGTGTGCAATACCGCTGATGATTTTTCCAGATAGTGCGTCACAAGTTTTAGCGAATGGTCGAAAAATAATTATGTCTAACTTTTTGTGGCTATACCTAGTTGTAGGACTAGGCGCATTCGGCTTTTGTATGTGGTTAGCATTCGGACGATTTGCTCATGTTAAGTTAGGTGCGCCGGACGAACCTCCGGAGTATTCAGATACTCATTGGGTGGCAATGATGTTTACCGCCGCCATTGGTGCCGCTGTTTTAGCATGGGGTTTTGCGGAACCTATTTACTACCTTCAAACGCCACCCTTAGGTATCGAGGTTGGCTCGTCTAAATCATTTGAATGGGCCCATATGTATCCTTTACTGCATTGGGGTTTAGTTCCTTGGTCGATCTATGCCGTGCCTGCCGTACCTATTGCCTACATGCTTTACGTCAAGCGCTATCCGGTACTGCGAATTAGCAGCGCCTGTGATGGAGCCCTGCCAACTAAAGGTCGTAGTCAAATCAAAACAACGATTGATATTCTAATTGTGCTTGGGATAGTTGGCGGCGTCACAACCTCTCTTGGATTAGTAGTACCATTACTTTCAGCAATGCTCGCAACGCTGTTTGGTATCGAGGACAGTATGGTAATTAAAATGTCCGTACTAGTACTTTGGACGCTGTTGTTTGGTGCTAGTGTTTATCGTGGCCTAAAATCGGGTATTAAGGTCCTTGCTGACATCAATATGGTTTTAGCCCTAATCGCTGTGATATTTATTCTTGTTGCTGGCCCTGGCGTTTTCATCCTCGACCTCACCGTCAATAGTATTGGACTCATGTTTAACAACTTTATTAGTACTGCTACTTGGACAGATCCTATTAATAATGGAAGCTTCCCAGAAGATTGGACTGGTTTTTACTGGGCATGGTGGCTTGCTTATACAGGAATGATCGGATTATTTTTTGGCCGAATTTCTCGAGGTAGAACTATCCGCCAACTAGTCTTGGGTGTCATATGCTGGGGCTGCTTGGGGACTTGGTTAGTGTTGGCAGTTATGGGAGGCTACTCGCTCTATCTTGAGTCTACAGGCGGACTGAATGTCTCAGAAATTTTAACCAATCAAGGTATGTCATATGTTAACGCGCTGGTGATACAAACCCTGCCGTTTGGTAACTTTACCTTGGTCATATTCATCATCTTGTCAGTTATATTTTCAGCTACCACGATTGATTCCTCAGCGTATGTTATCTCAAGCATCTGCGCGAAGAATTTACCTAGCAATGAGGAGCCAAGGCGATGGAGTAGAGTTGCATGGGCAATCTTACTGGCAGTGATCACCGCAGGAATACTCCAGTCAGGTGCACTGAATACAGTTTTATCGATTACGGTGCTCAGTTCAGTTCCATTGATTCCGATTATGATTTTACTGTGCATTTCATTAGTGCGCTGGCTTAACCAAGACTTTGGTCACCTCGTTCAGCCAAAAGAGCTATCTTTGAAAAGCCAAGACCTTAATTCTAATAACGAGCCAACCTAGCAGCCAAGACCGCGCCAGAAAAGGCTTGCACATGCTAGGAGGCTGATTCTTTTATCGCCAGGGTTCAGCGCTGCTGTAACCTTCGGCCAATCAGGGTTTATTCCGTTTCTAGAACACTCATAATGGTGATTTTTATGCCAAGTTCGTTATAGTTGAGTGTTGTTACAATGGCGGAAAAACGTATTTTAGTAGCAACTCACTAACTACTGTTACCCTTAAATAGCACTGTGAAGTCGTTATAAAATATGGCATTCTTAATGCCATATTATTATCATTTACCCTTAAAAAACCTTCCCCTTGGAGCAGTTATGGATTTTACGGCGTTTTCACAATCACGAAAGAGTGTTCGTGGGTTTCAAAACAAACCAGTTTCCAAGGAAATTGTTGATGATATTATCAATACTGCAAAATGGGCGCCTACGTCTTATAACACTCAAACCTGGCATATCCATGCAGTAGCTGGAGAAGTGCTTAACAAAATTCGCGAAGGTAATACCAAGGACACCATGGCGGGAAAACCCAATGTCCGTGACTTTCCCTACAAGGAAAAATACGAGGGGGGCCACCGCCAAAACCAGATCGATGTTGCTGTGCAACTGTTTGAAGCAATGGGTATTAAGAGAGACGACAAAGAAAAGCGTATGGATTGGATGTTAAGAGGCTTTCGCCAATTTGATGCCCCAGTATCGCTAGTACTAACTTATGACAAGTACCTCGAACCTGCTGCCATTACGCAATTTGGCTTAGGCTCTCTTGCTTATGGTATTGTGCTGGCCGCGTGGGAGAGAGGGATTGGATGCGTCATAAATGGTCAGGGTATTATGCAGTCGGATGTGGTTCATGAGCACGCTAATATTCCTGATAATCAAGCCATTATGATTTGTATTGCTATGGGCTATCCCGATGAGAGCTTTGCTGCAAATGACGTACGTTCGACACGTGCTGATAACAGTACTTTTGTTACCTACACTGGTTTTTAAGTCCACGAATAAAGCGTGTAAGCGCAGCTAAGACTGCGCTTACGAAGTGCCCTCAGTGTTTGACCCACCGCGCAGTTAGCTATAATCTCTTATTCCAACGGATGATCATGTTAACCACGGAATAGTGTATGAGTGAATTTCCAAAGTTCAAACAGGCTGACTACCCCAAACTATATCTTGAGCAAACTGATAAGGATTTATCTAAAAGCCTACATCCTAGTTTTCGCTACGCGTATTTTAAAACCATTGCTAAGGGCGGAAAGTCACTCATTCAGTCCTGTAAAGATTTACATTTAGGTCGCGTGGTTTGTCACAAGTCTTTAAAGCCTGAGTTTGCCGACGACCCTATTGAACAAAAACGTTTATTGCGCGAAGCACGTATTTCGGCCATGTTGCAGCATCCCAATACGATGCCAACCTATGAGCTGGGTAGAGATCGTAAGGGGCATTATTACTTTACGATGAAGCTTGTCCATGGCTATACCTTTCGGGAAATTATTAACTACCGCGAGCGTTATGACACTACCCAACTGTTAGATATCGTTATCCAGGTGGCCTATGCCTTGGAATATGCCCACACCCATGGCGTGGTACATCGAGATATAAAGCCAGAAAACATTCTAGTCGGCCCTTTTGGTGAGGTGCTGTTATTGGATTGGGGATTAGCGAAGGTTAGAAGTGAAGAGGGTGAAGAGTCAGATATTGACAATATTGAGCCCCAGCATGCCGTTGATGATCAAAGTATGACGGGATTTCAAAAACTACAGGGCACTATTAGCTATATGTCACCGGAACAGATTAAAAAAGCGCATGATATCGACGGCAGGACCGACATATACAGTCTTGGCTGTTTGCTCTATGAAGCTCTTAGCGGAAGAACTCCTGCCTCTGGTGAGACGATGGACCAGCTCATTGCCAGCACTATGAATGATCAACCACCGCAATTAACATCAATAACATCTATGCCACTATCTAGCGTACTCAATGACACCATCATGCAGTGCTTACAAAAAAATCCTGACCATCGTATGGCAACCATGGCAGAATTAATTAGACGTCTTAAACAATAGACCTGCGTTAGCTCATTACCTGCGCAAGAATAAGGGAGATATTGTCTTGGCCCCCGCAATCTAGGGCACGGTCGAGTAATTTGTCAGCGTAACTTTCTAAATTTCTGGCAAACTTTAACCCATACTCTAGGAGTAATTCATCATCGATCCGATCGCTCAAACCGTCAGTGCACGCTAAGATAATATCCCCGGCTTTCAACTCAAAACAGCCTGTGTCTGGTTGAATCAATAATATACTACCCACCTTTTGCGTCAAAATACTTGGTGCACGCCGGTAAAGGTCTGGCGCTAACGTTGCATCAATTTTATTACGATCTAAGGTGTGGTCTTTGGTTAACATTTGAATGCTAGTGTCTTCAGGTCTAACAATATAGATTCTGGAATCACCGACCCAAGAAAAATGTAGTTGATTATTGATCATCAAGAAGCATGTTAGGGTCGAGCCCATCGTGCGATATTTCTGTTCGTTACGCTGAATCGCAATAATCGCCTCATTGGCATATTTTACTGCATTACCAAGCTCACCCGCTGGCTTGTTTAATAACTTATCAGGGTCAGTATTAGCCAGATAGTCGACACTAGCATCTACCGCAATTTGACTAGCGACTTCACCAAAGTCAGTTCCCCCCATACCATCCGCAATGGCGGCTAACAATCCATCTTGATGAATTCTCAGGTAGTCCTCATTGTTACGTTTTACTTTGCCCGTATGGCTGCGCGAACAAAAGTGAAGATTAAAATCTTTAGGCATGGGCAACAGTCTACCTGATGTGAAACAGCGGACAAAGGTTAGCCACTACGATTTTTTGGGGTGCAGTGATATTTTAATTCTCTATTTATTAATATTTGATTATTATTAGACAAATCTTTGACCGCTTACCAATGAACATGTGGGTATCTGTATGGAAACAATTAACGAAGCCGCGCGGGAAACACCTGTTATTCGCCATACTGAAGTTTTGGTGGTGGGTAGTGGTCCTGGCGGGCTTGCCGCAGCAATAGCAGCAGCTCGAGCAGGTGCAGAGACAACTTTACTTGAGCGCTATGGCTGTTTTGGCGGCAACCTCACTCAGGTAGGCGTCGAGGGTTTTGCATGGTACCGACATGACAAAACCGTTGATAGTGAAGGTATTGGCATTGAGTTTGAGGAGCGTGCAAAATCTATGGGGGCAGCCAACCCCGAGCCTCAATCTAATAGCCATGCTATTGATGGTGAAGCCTTTAAGTATGTTGCGGACGTGCTAGTTCAAGAGGCTGGAATTACGCCAATGCTCCACAGAACCATGGTTGCCACTATTGTAGAGAATGGTGTCATCAAGGGCGTCATTGTAGAGAGTAAAGCTGGTCGAGAGGCTATTTTAGCCAAACGTGTTATCGATGCTACGGGTGACGCCGATATAGCGTTTAGAGCTGGGGCTATCGTACATAAAACACCGGTCGAAGATATGATGGCCGCCTCGGTGATGTTCTCAATGAACGGTGTCGACAAAACTCGCTTTATAGAAGACGTCAAATCAAACGCCCATACCTATAGCGATTGGTGCGGTCCTGACTGGTCAATGGAGACAACAGGTAAGGAAGATAGTTTATTTTCACCCTATTTAAAGAAGCCTTTTGAAAAGGCTATTAAGTCCGGTCTAATTCCAGCTAATTTAAATACCATTACCGGAACTTGGGGAGCTATCAGCGATCAAGGTGATCTTAGTTATTTGAATCTAGTTCATCTAGCCGGATTAGATGCCACCAACCCAGATCATCTTACAAAAGGGGAGATGGAGGGCCGTCGTCAAGCAATGTTAGCCATCGAGGCGCTAAAACAATTTAACCCAGGTTGCGAGAATGCCAAGCTGAGAAACTTCGGTATGACTCTGGGTGTTCGAGATACACGTAAAATTGACGCGGTTTATAACATGACCGCTCACGATGTTCGCGAGCAAGGTCAGTTCGAGGACAGTATTGGTATATTCCCAGAATTTATTGATGGTTACGGTATCCTCATACTACCAACAACTGGTCGTTACTTTCAGCTACCTTATCGATCTATGCTACCTAAGGGTGTGCGCCATTTATTAGTAACAGGCCGCTGTGTCGGCGGTGATCGAGATTCACACGCAGCCGTGCGAAACATGATGTGTTGTGCGGTAAATGGTCAGGGCGCAGGGGTGGCCGCGGCCATTTCGATACAAACAAATGTGGATGTCGCCGATGTCGACATTAAAAAAGTACAGCAAAAGCTAATAGAGCAAGGTGCCCGCATACATTGATATTAGTGTTCCATTAGGCTATTTAAAGAGAATACGTTTTCTTGGTACTATGTACGTTACAAATAATCAGTCAAATAGTAGGGTCTGCTCATGCCATTAACTATCAATCAAAATGTTTTCATTACATGTGCTATTACTGGTTCCGGAAATACTCAAGACCGTAGCCCGCAAGTTCCTCGCTCACCCAAAGAGATTGCCACAAGTGCTATCGCAGCCGCTCAAGCAGGTGCTGCCATCGTCCACTGTCACGTGCGCGATCCCGAGACAGGCATAGCATCCAGAGACCCTAAGCTATATCGAGAATTAACCGATCGGATTCGTGATTCAAAGACTGATGTTGTTTTGAACCTGACTGCAGGAATGGGTGGTGATATGGTATTTGGTCCACCCTCGGCGCCACTGCCATTGCATAAGAGTACTGATATGGCGAGCGCGGAAAGTCGAATGGAGCCAATTGCGGAGTGCCTACCTGAGATATGCACACTAGACTGTGGCACCATGAATTTTGCCGAAGCTGACTACGTAATGACTAATACCCCCGGTATGCTCAGAGAGATGGGGAGCATGATGACGGCGCTCGGTGTCAAACCTGAAATTGAAGCTTTTGATACGGGTCATCTGTGGTTTGCTAAAGAACTAGTCAAGGAAGGCGTATTGAGCAGTCCTGCATTAGTCCAGCTATGTATGGGTGTGCCTTGGGGCGCTCCCAATGATCTCAATACATATATGGCAATGGTGAATAATATTCCAGATGATTGGCACTGGTCGTCGTTCTCCATCGGTCGTCATCAGATGCCATATGTAGCGGCATCTGTTCTAGCTGGGGGTAATGTGCGTGTTGGTTTAGAAGATAATCTTTGGTTAGAAAAAGGAGTATTAGCTAGTAATGAGGCGCTCGTTAAAAAGGCTGCCACTATAGTTGAGGCTATGGGGTCTACTCTTATGAGCCCGCAGCAAGTTAGGGATCAGATGGGACTAACGAAACGATCACCGCGATGAATCCAATCGACTCAAGCTTCAATGATCCACTGCATAATGACATCCAATTTGCGGTTATTGGCGGGGGGGTTATTGGCGGTGGCTGGGTAGCCCGCTTTTTGCTGATGGGTTTCGATGTTAATGTTTTTGACACTGACCCGCAGGCTAAACGAAAAATTGAGCAGATGCTTAATAATGCGAGGCGCTCAATGCCTGGCCTATTCGATTACCTCTTGCCCAATGAAGGCAAACTCAATTTTTGCTCCAATATCAGAGACGCGGTTAGTACGGCTAACTGGATTTGTGAATCTATTCCTGAACAGTTAGCACTTAAACAGTCTGTCTATGAGGAGATACAAACCTACTGCTCAGAAGACGCTATTATTGCGTCATCAACATCTGGATTTAAACCCTCTCAGCTAAAAGCAACAGCATCGAGACCTGAACAGATCATTGTTGCCCACCCCTTTAACCCGGTATATCTGGTTCCACTGGTCGAGTTAGTCGGTAATATCGAAACGACAGAGCGCGCATCAGCCATTATATCGCGACTGGGAATGCACCCCCTCACTGTTCGAAAAGAAATTGACGCCCATATTGCTGACCGCCTTTTAGAAGCGGTTTGGCGTGAGGGCTTATGGTTAGTCAATGACGGTATCGCTACAACACAGGAGATCGATGACGTTATACGTTATGGATTTGGCTTACGCTGGGCACAAATGGGAATGTTTGAAACGTATCGCATAGCCGGTGGGGAAGCGGGTATGGCGCACTTTATTCAGCAGTTTGGCCCAGCATTAGAATGGCCGTGGACTAAACTAATGGATGTCCCAGAACTTACCGATGAATTAATTGACAAAATTGCATCACAATCAGATGAGCAGTCAGGGCAATATTCAATTAAAGAGTTAGAACATATTCGTGATGATAACCTTGTTGCCATCATGCGCGCTTTAAAGCTAAAAAATTGGGGCGCAGGAAATCTACTCAATCAAATAGATAATCAACTAGAAACGGTAGCCGTTGAGCCAAAGACCCCTCTTACGCAGAGATCCAGTGTACTGACTGTCACTCGGGTAGTTCCATCTAGTTGGATCGACTTTAATGGTCATATGAACGATAGCCATTATGCGGAGGTCTTCTCTAAAGCTAGTGACATTATTTTACGGCGCATGGGCGCAGATCCAGACTATGTTGCCCGTGGCTATAGCTACTTTACTGTAGATATGAAGATTGACTATATAAATGAGTGCCGGGCAGGGGAAAAGGTTTTTGCTTTTACGACCATAAAATTGGCCGAGGGTAAAAAACTAGATTTACACCATGAGATGAAAAATGCTCAAGGTGATATCTGCGCAACCGGCTCTCAGTTCTTGCTACATGTCGATTTGAATTCGCGTAAATCATGCCCACCTTTAGAGCCTGTTGCCAGTGCTTTGGAGGGTTTAAATTAGAACAACTGTTTAGAGGCCTTTACTATGCATGGCGTTAATATTATTCCCACCCCCGACAGCCGCTACTGGCCGCCAAGCCAAACAATTTTGTCAGCAACCATTAGCCATAAAGCCGTCATCCTTCTCTGGAGTAATAATAAAGAATCCAAGTTACATCCACTATGGTTGCGGGATAACTGCTGCTGCGAGCAATGTTTGAATCAGGTTACTCGAGAACATCTATTAGACCTACGTGATATACCTGCCGACATTGAAGCTGTCACCGTAGAAGTGAATACTCGAGGTGCGCTCTGCATTACTTGGTCACACGGCGGACATCGTAGTCGTTTTAATCCTGCATGGCTTTATGCCCATATTGGACATCAGTCAGTGGATACTCCAAAGCCACGACTATGGAGTGCTTCTGACTTTTCAGAACCACCCAGTTTTTATGCCGATCACGGACAAATTAGTGAGGAACTTTTAAACGACGTTTTGCTCACCGTAAGCCGCTATGGCTTTGCGCGGCTAAGGGACTTAACCACTGATCTGGAACTGGTGGAACAGTTCGCCCAACGTATAGGACCCGTGCGTGAGACACATTTTGATCGAATTTTTGATGTAGTTTCAAAGCCAGATGGTGACAGTAACGCCTATACAAGTCACTGCCTAGCAGCCCACACTGACATTCCCACTCGCGAATCACCTCCAGGCATTCAGATACTTCATTGCCGCATTGCTGACGCTAAGGGTGGTGAAAGTACCATGACTGACGGCTTTAAAGTCGCTAAAGACATTGAACAACAATTCCCCGAGCACTATAAGACGTTGACCACTACAAAATGGTGCTATGCAAACAGGGCGGGACCAAAAGACTATCGCTGGGAGGCGCCCACTATTGGATTAAATGAGAGCGGTGAATTATTAGAGATTCGCATGCTTCCATTTTCACGAGCTCCCCTACAAGCAAGTTTTGATGAGGTCGGGTCTATCTATGCTGCATTACGATGCTATATGGAAAAAGCTAACTCTAAGGAGTATCAAATAAGTTTCCCTTTCAAGGCAGGTGACCTAATTATTTTTGATAACCGCCGAATATTGCATGGCCGTGGCGAGTTTTATCCGCAGACCGGTGATAGAGCTTTGCGTGGAACCTACATTGAGCGAGATGATGTGATGTCTAAGATTCGACAGTATCAAAACCAATGAGCCCTATTAAGGCCATCAACAAGATCTATTGATGGTAACAAAAGGTGATAATTACACTAATTTAAACGAAGCTACCGCGTGGCCCTTAGCGCTGAGGCAGTTCTTAAAACACTAATAAATGGTGCCACAAATAAAAAGGGACCAACTGCTAGCGCAGTTGATCCCCAATCTTACTCTCAATATTTACGTCTACTAGAAGTCCCTAGAGAAACGCACACCTACAGTACGTGGTCGAGCACGAACACCGTAGTTTTGAGCTCCACAGGTTCCTGCAGCACACTGACTCGTTAGATAAAGTGGCGCATCTTCATCAGTTGCGTTCTTAATGAAGAAATCTACAGAATATGAGCCTGTGGCGATACCCGCACTAAGGTCGAGGAAAGTATTAGAAGGTACATCCCCTCGAATTGCGTTATCTGCCTGATTCATACTTGATCCTCTTTCACCCTCGTAAGAGAAAGCACCCTGAATATGACTATCATATCCACCTGCCTCAAACGTATAGCGAGCAACAATATTACCCTTGAAGTCAGCTGTCACGGGTAATGCAGTTCCTTTTGGAGCAAGTACTGCAGTCACGTTACCATCAGAATCAAAGTTTGCGTAGTCGCTAAGTAATTCAGAATCAATAAATGTAAATGCTCCTGACAGCGTTAAGTTATCAGTAGGAACCCAAAGTAGCTGTCCCTCTAATCCAAGGACCTGTGCAGATGGACCATTGGCAACCTGAGTGATTGCATTAGCACCGGTGAATGAGATTTGGAAATCATCCCACTCCTCTTTAAACATTGCTCCGTTAAACTGCAAGGTGTTGTCCATCCACTGAGTCTTCCAACCCAATTCCCAGTTAGTTAGGAAGTCAGACGTATAATTACCCGCGCCAGGTGCACGGTTAATACCACCTGGACGGTAACCCTCAGACCAAGTTCCATACATCATATGGTCATCGGAAATCTGCCAAGTAAGATTAACTCGACTTACGTTTTCACTCTCATTAATACCTTTATCAACGTTCAAACATGGTTTGTCTTTGTAATCAGCTTGTCCTGTGGGGAACAAATTACATCTGTTCTCACCATTAGAGGACCACATAGGCGTAAAGCCTAGTCCAAAACCAAAGAATCCCTTTACCGTCACTTCTGGTTTAAAGAAACGCGTTCCCACGGTCAATTCAAGGTCATCGGTAATATCATAGCTGAGACTCGCAAAAACAGCTTCATCTGTATCTTCACGATCCAGGCTGTTCAGATAAACGGTACTGTCAAAGCGTGGATTAGGATTATCCTGGTTCGGCTCCATACTATCTGCCAGACCATCAACTCTCCAATGTTGTTGGAAATCATGCTCTTGGTTCTGATAGAAAAGTCCAACCAGGCCACGTACTCGATTATCTTGTGGAGAGCTAATTCTCAATTCATGGCTGGTCTTTTTGTAACCATCATCATTGGTAAAATAAGCACCACCCATGACTCGAGTTCCGGCGTCAGGGAAAAACATGTTTGGAACAGCCCGAGGTCCACTATTAGCAAAGTGTAGATCTGCGTAATAACCTGTAGTGTAAGCCGTGTCATACCAGTAAGAGTAATCACTGTAATCAAATGAGCCGTCAACTTCACGATTAAGATAAGATGCCGCATAGCTAACATCAAAATTGCCAATGCTACCCTCGATGGTCAAACCCAACTGGTACCACTCATCATCAGTAAATTCATTCTGGAAGTGAGTAACCGACAAATCATCTGTAACAAAATCACTCAAATCTTCACCGTAAGATCCTTGCCCTTCCTGCTTTTGGTACATAACCTGTGGCATTACTGTCCAGCTGTCATTTAAGTCAACACGCAATGAGGCACGAGCGCCTATAGTATCCATGGTGTTGTAATTATCTTCGGCTGTCGCTGTGTTAGTAATAACGATATCATCTGCAGTTGTGCTCGCTACACCTGGGAATGTTCGACTACCTAGAACATTATCAATGTAACCAGCATCGCTGCGATTCCAACCCACTAGACGAATCGCCATATTATCGGCAAGAGGTATGTTGACAAAACCCTCGGCTACATAACCTGAATCATCACCATCAACCATATTTCCTTCTAAGCCATAGCCTGCAGAAAATTCGTTTAAATCAGGCTTATTGGTAATGATACGTATGGTTCCTGCTTGTGAACTAGCGCCATATAGAGTCCCTTGCGGTCCAGATAATGCCTCTATACGAGCCATATCATACATATGTACATCCAGGTTACCCTGAATAGTAGTAATGGGTTGTTCATCAAGATACATACCCACACTTGGCTGCGATGTCGTCGCTTGCCCATCTCCAGCTGTTGCGATACCTCGCATATAAACTAGGGTAAAACTCGATCCAGCGCCCACTGATGGTGTCATGGCGACACTCGGCAGCATTTTGGCGTAGTCCTGGAAATCTTGAATACCCAGATCGCTTATTGTTTCATTACCCAAGGTCTGGATGCTAATAGGCACGTCTTGAAGGTTCTGAGCGCGCTTTTGAGCGGTAACTACAACCTCTTCAATACCTTGAGTTTGTTGCGCAATCAGTCCAGGGCTCAACAATAAAATAGCAGCAGCCAGCGGTGATCGGCCAAATTTACGTGTGAACTTTGTCGTTTTTCTAACTGTCATGGTACATCTCCCCTAAAAGTAAACCTCGAATTTACCCTTTTTCGAGGCACAAGGCTACCTAAAAAACCGGTAAATTAGCATTCATCTAATCAATCAATCAGTTTTATTAATAAAAGACTGCAATATGTGCTTATTAAGCCATTTTGAGGTAAAGCCTTATAACAAGAAATTATCGCGGTGGAATGTCAGGATAAGTATCCAGCACCATACCTAACGAATCTTTTAGTGGCTGCAACCAAGGCTCATAATTAGCCCATTGTTCCATTCCTTGACGGTAGATAGGTTGCCGCACCTGCTCTGAACTAGCTGTACGCACACCTCGTTGGGTTTCAAAAAAACGTAGGCAAGCCGGTTCAAAGTCAAGTTGGCAATACGCCAATAGCTTGCGCACTTGGGCCTCTGTATCCTCAACAGTTTGCTCATAAATAACCCTGTGAATACGCCCGGGCAATACGGTGTCGAAATGTGCCATTAGCTCAACATAGTCGTGATAGTAGCGGCCAATGTCTGAAAGGCTATAACTGAAGTTCTGACCCCGAGCATAATACTGTTTAAAATTAGACAGGCAGCAGCCCAATGGATGACGTCGGGCATCAATGATTTTTGCATTAGGAAGAATTAAGTGGATCATGCCAATATGCAAAAAATTATTAGGCATTTTATCGATAAAGAATGGACTATCGGTCTTTCGATGAACACGAGTTCGCTCAAGATATTGGGCGCCAAGTGCTCGTAACTCCTGATGGCTTTTAGTCGCTAAAATATTACTGTACTGAGTACTTTCATTAGTGTCACCCTCAGCACTCATTTCTAGCGCCATACTGATGATATCAGGTAGTTCTGTCGTCCCCTCTACCAACGAGTGGCTGGCCAAAATCTGCTCTAACAAAGTCGAACCTGAACGCGGCATTCCCACAATAAAGATTGGCGCGGCCGTTTCATGACCAGATCCGGCTCGATTTTTCAAAAACTCCGCTGTAAATTTTCCCTTGAGCCGCTCTGTCCTGGCAGTATTGCCGTTCGCATCATAACGAATACCCTCTCGATGAAGGTTATTGCCCTTATTATAATGCTCGAACGACAGCTCATAATCGGCAACATCTTCAGCTGCCTTACCGAGGGCAAATTCAAACTGAACTCGGTCCTCATCAGTTAGCTTTTCGCTACGGATTTGCAACTGCATGGCAGACATGTCTTGCTTTGAGAATCGATATGTCTTCAGGTTTGCTAAGCTCCAATAAGCTTCGCCGAAACTAGGATTTCTTTGAATGCTCTGACGATAAGCCTCGATGCATTCTTCCTGACGGCCTTCTGTCTTTAATACATGTCCGTAGCTGAGCCATATCTTTGCGTTAGTAGGATATTCATCTAGCAATTGAGCATAAATACTACTGGAGCGCTCATAATCGCCAATTCGACTGAGAATAACCGCTATTAAATTTCGGTAACTAGGGTTGTTTGGGCTTACTAATAACAGTTTTTCTATTTCAATCAGTGCTTGGGATGATTTGTTGAGCCGATGTAATAAGGTGGCATAATTAAACCGCGCGGCAGTGAAACTTGGTGCCAGATCAAGACAGCGCTCGAGAAGTTTTTCTGCATCATCATTATTTCCACAACGTACCGCTACCTCTGCCAACATACGAATAGCGGGCACATCAGTGGGGGCTTTTTTTAACTGCGCTTTTAGAAGAAACTCGGCCCTAGGAATATCGTTTTCTATCATCGCGCTCGCCGCCTGCTGCAACTGAGGATCGCTAACAGAACTTTGAATATGGCGAGTATATGCCTCGTCGGCTCCTGAGGAATCACCGACGGCCATCAAATGATCTGCAAGGAGCCGCCATGCTTCAGTATGCTTAGGTTTCAGCGTGACAGTGGTTCGTAAAGCCGAGATTGCCTCATCGCCTCGCCCCATAATTGCGAGCAACAAAGAATGCTCAAAATGCGCGGCAGCCCAACGGGACTGGAGAGGAAGTAATTTATCAATCAGTTCTAAGGCCACTGCAGGGTGACCACAATAACGTTCCCCTCTGATCAACAATAACTGTGCCGGAGGATAATTAGGTACGGCATTTAGAATTTCTCGGGCTTGCTCGACCGCTAATTTTGGGTCCATCTCAAGTAAGCGTTCAGTATTTCGTACCGCAGTTTCAAGAGTGCCCTCGGCATCAGATGTTTCAGTCATAGTACATCGACCCTTTTGAATATCACCCAAATCAATAACATTTTACTCTGGCTCCCCTATCCATTTATTGGCATTTTTTTACGACTTAGAGCTTATTTCTACTCAAGAATACTACAATTTTTAGCGCTTTAGTGGCTTATAAAATGACGCCCACTATCTTCGGTAATATTAAAATGATGTTGCTAAAAGTTTTTACTACTCCCGAACAGCGACGCCCTCTTTTTGTCGCTCTTGCCAGTTTGGGTCGATATATACCTCAACCGAAGATGCAGGGCTCTGGATATTTCCCCTGACTATGTCTGCGCCCCGCTCAGCTACCATCATGGTTGGCGCATTTAAATTACCATTAGGAATAGTTGGAAAAATGGAAGAATCGATAACTCTTATATTATTGAGCCCATGCACTCTGAGCTCAGGATCGACAACAGCCATAGCATCAATGCCCATTTTGCATGTGCATGAGGGATGATACGCACTATCTACAGATTGACGGATAAACGCATCAATTTGTGCGTCACTTTGCACGTCATCACTGGGCTGGATAACCTCACCTCGGAAGTCATCCATTGCTGGTTGGCGCATAATGTCTCGCGTTAGATGGACACAATTCCGAAAGCCTTCGCGGTCTTCTTCTGTTGCCAAATAGTTAAACTGGATGTCTGGATGCTGGCTAATATCGCCAGATAAGGCTCGCACATGACCGCGGCTAGTCGGCTTATTGTGCCCTGCATGAACTTGGAACCCATGCCCAGTAAATGCGACAGTTCCATCATAACTAATGGCCCCAGGTAAAAAATGGTACTGGATATCAGGCCATTTTATCCCGGCTTTAGAACGGATGAAGGCGCAGGCTTCAAAATGATTGGTTCGCCCTAAACCAGTTTTAAAGAGTAGCCATTGCGCGCCAATTAATGCCTTTTTAAAAAGACCCAGCTCGCTATTTAGAGTAATGGGTTGCTTACAGCGGTATTGAAAGTTGAACTCCAGATGATCTTGGAGATTCTCACCAACGCCCGGCAAGTCGTGCACCACATCAATACCAATATCGGTGAGCTTATCTTTAGGACCCACTCCAGAAACCTGAAGTAAGTGTGGTGAGCCAATAGAGCCTGCGCAAAGAACTACCTCACGTCGTGCACTAAACCGCCGCATCTGCCGTCTAATTTTGCACTCAATACCGGTCGCAGTTTTACCTTCAAAGGTAATTCGCGTTACCAATGCTCTTTTTAGAATAGTGAGATTAGGACGTTTTTTCGCATCTTTTAAGTAAGCATGGCTAGATGATGCGCGAATGCCACCGTCGACGTTCATGAACTTTTGGCCAAAGCCTTCTTGGCGATAACCGTTATAATTTTCAGTCTCACTGTATCCGGTCTCCACCCCCGCATCGATAAAAGCTCGGTACAATGGATTACGCATATTATTGCCGCCGCTTATGGCAACGGGACCCTCGCTACCGGTGTACGCGCTAGTTACGCATTGATGGTTTTCTAGTTTATTAAAATACGGTAAGCAGTTTTGATAGTTCCATCCAGTGGCACCAAGAGATTCCCATTCGTCAAAATCTAAGGCATGCCCTCTCACATAAACCATACCGTTTATAGAGGAAGATCCTCCCATTACCTTGCCGCGGGGGCAATTCATGCGACGATTATCCAAATAGGGTTCAGGGACAGACTCAAATCCCCAATTATATTTCCGTGTATTCATAGGAATACCCAGCGCCGATGGCATGCGCACAAAAACACTCCGGTCACTACCGCCATACTCGACCAATAGCACACTGTTGCTGGAGTCCTCACTTAAGCGCGAGGCTAGAATAGCGCCTGCCGAACCCGCGCCCACAACGATGTAATCGTAAATTTCTTGTTTTCCCATCAGCCTAAATGCCTTAATTAGAATCTTAAAAACTGTTCTCTTCGAGCCAAACAGTATAATGCAGTTCAATCTAAACGTGTCACTGCCCAAAGCACAATAGTGCTTACCTCTAACGTTATCAACACTCATAAGTAAAAACTGACGGTGCTGTAAGTGCCTAAATACGCATAGCATGATATTCTCAGCCAAATTACCAACTAAACTGCGTTTAATCGCAACAATAGTCACTAAGCAAAGCTCGAGATTACAGTAGCCATCGATTCTCAATGGTTATTTAGTCAGTGACAATGAATCTATAGCAAAGAGACTTATTTCATTTTAGGAGTACCACGTAATGACACAACCCACTGCCAGCCATTTTATTAACGGTGAATATGTTGAAGACTCTAATGGCGCCCCGATTGATGTTATTTATCCGGCAACTGGGGCAATTATCGCTAGAGTCTATTCGGCGACACCTGACATTATCGAACGTGCAGTGCAGAGCGGTTTAAATGCTCAAAAAGCATGGGCGAGGCTATCGGGAACCGAACGTGGCAGAGTTTTACAGCGTGCAGCCGCTATTATGCGTGAGCGTAATCGTGAGTTATCTATTTTGGAAACGTACGATACTGGAAAACCAATGTCTGAGACGCTCTATGTTGACGCAACCAGTGGCGCCGATGCATTGGAATATTTTGGTGGCCTGGCTGGGTCTATTACCGGAGAACATATTCCATTAGCAGAGGGCAACTGGGCCTATACTCGTCGCGAAGCCCTGGGCCTCTGCGTAGGTATTGGTGCATGGAATTATCCAACCCAAATTGCATGTTGGAAAGGAGCACCTGCACTGGCATGCGGTAATGCCATGATATTTAAGCCCTCTGAGACAACGCCATTGTGTGCTCTCAAAGTGGCTGAAATTTTGATTGAAGCAGGTTTACCTGCAGGTTTATACAATGTTATTCAGGGTATGGGTGACGTTGGCGCTTCCCTAGTGTCTGATCCTCGCGTAGACAAGGTATCTCTCACCGGTTCAGTCCCCACTGGACGCAAAGTTTATGCAGCAGCTGCCTCACAAATGAAGCATGTCACCATGGAGCTGGGTGGTAAATCACCACTCGTTATTTTTGATGATGCTGATCTTGAGAACTCTGTCAGCGGCGCGATTTTAGCCAATTTCTATTCTACCGGTCAGGTCTGCTCAAATGGAACTCGTGTGTTTGTCCAGAGCGGGATCTTAGATAATTTTTTGAAAAGACTCACCGAACGACTCGAGCTCGCTGTTATCGGCGACCCTCAGGATGAGCGCACCAATTTTGGCCCAATGGTGAGTGAGCGCCAACTAGACATCGTACTAAGCTATATCAAGAAAGGTAAGGCAGAAGGTGCTCGTTTGATAACAGGAGGAAACCGTATTCCCAGTGATGGATATTACGTACAACCCACAGTTTTTGCCGATGTAACAGATGATATGAGTATCGCCCGTGAAGAGGTTTTTGGGCCCCTAATGTCAGTGCTATCTTTTGAGAACGAAGAGGAGGTTGTTGGCCGGGCCAACGCAACAGAATTTGGCCTAGCCGCAGGGGTATTTACGGCTGATTTAAGCCGTGCTCATAGAATGGTCGATGCACTTGATGCAGGCACCTGCTTTATAAATTCCTACAACGATGCGCCAGTGGAGGTACCTTTTGGTGGAGTTAAAATGTCCGGAGTGGGTCGGGAAAACTCCAAAGCCGCGATCTTACATTACTCGCAATTGAAATCAGTGTTTGTGCGCATGGGCGATATGGAATCTCCTTTTTAATGACTGCGCCTAATCGGGCGCTTATTAATAAGATGGAAATACTTTTAGTGCTTTCTTTTAAATAAATTGAACTACTTACGAATAAGCTGTCAAATTAAAGGTAAGTGATGATTACATATATTCTCCCCCGAGATAGTAAAGTAAGCGTTAGACCTTGAGTAACAAAAAACCCTAGTCCTAAAAGACTAGGGTTTTTTGTTAGAGAATCCATCACTAAACGTATAATTTGATTATTAACTCATTAATTACCTTATTCTTTAAAATAAATTGAACTACTTACGAATAAGCGGTCAAATTAAAGGCAAGTGATGATTGCATATATTCTCCCCCGAGATAGTTAAGTAAGTGTTAGACCTTGAGTAACAAAAAACCCTAGTCCTTTAAGACTGGGGTTTTTTGTTAGAAGCTTACTCAACCATCGAAATATCCCCACGTTAGCTGACAACAGTTGTCTATTAAGTAGCAGTAATGTTAATGTCACAGAAAATAAAAACACTCATCTAGCATTGAAGTCTCAGGAGTCTAGAATGAACCGTATCAAATTCTGCCTAATTTTGGGTTTTTCAGTCAGCGTCGGTATGTTATCAACAGTTGCTGTTAGCCATGAAACCGTCAACGCGCCAAAACCTTCAAACCAGCGCGCAATCGTTTTCCCCGATACCGCAGACTATCAAACATTAGTCGTTGATCTACATACTCACAGTGTTTTCTCAGACGGCCATGTCTGGCCTAACATACGTGTGGCCGAGGCTGTTCAAGATGGACTAGATGCTATCGCTATAACTGAACATTTAGAATGGCAACCGCATCTTGCCGACATTCCTCATTCAGATCGAAATCGGGCATATCAGCAGGCAGCTGAATCCGCCAAAGGTTCTGCTGTGATCGTCTTGAGTGGAACTGAAATTACACGCTATGAACCGGTTGGGCATATCAATGCCATTTTTATTGATGATGCCAACAAGCTAATGAATGTCGAGGGTGATGCCAAAACCTCAACTGATACGCGAACGTTTGGTGAAGCCGCGATCCAATGGCCCGCGCAAAAAGCGGTGGAAGCCGCCCATAAGCAAGGTGCCTTCATGTTTTGGAATCACCCTAATTGGTCTAATCGCGCAACATCTGGAATCACCCAGATGAATGATTTTCATACCAATAATATTAAAAAAGGAATGCTTCATGGAATTGAAGTCGCCAACAGCTTTTGGTACGCCGAAGCAGCATTTCAAACAGC
>ENA-OSJC01000397-OSJC01000397.1-marine-metagenome-genome-assembly--contig:-NODE-397-length-42975-cov-6.491258_pt1 | contig 42975 bp, 42 predicted proteins | sample MGYA00237885_ERZ534234 | MGnify/ENA primary metagenome ERZ534234 (study PRJEB26413, sample SAMN06343907) | marine metagenome | isolation source: coastal waters | place: Atlantic Ocean: West Antarctic... | reverse complement strand
GCACGATATGGCTTATGACCAAACTGTTCAATATATTTAGTTAATTGTTCCCGATTAAACTCAAGTAAATTATCCAAGAATTATTTTATCCAAAAAAATAATCAATCTCGATAGCGGCATTCTCTAATGAATCAGAACCATGAACAGCGTTGGCATCAATACTATCTGCAAAATCCGCTCGGATTGTTCCTTCATCTGCTTCTTTTGGATTAGTTGCACCCATTAATTCACGATTTAAAGAAACAGCATTTTCTCCTTCAAGTACTTGAATCATAACTGGTCCCGAGATCATAAAGCTAACAAGATCATTAAAGAAAGGTCTCTCCTTATGAACCTCATAGAATCCCTCTGCCTCTTCTTGGGTTAGGGAGATCATTTGAGCTTGAACAATTTTTAAGCTCGCCTTTTCAAAGCGACTGTAAATTTCTCCAATAACATTCTTTTTAACTGCATCTGGCTTAATAATTGATAAAGTTTTTTCGATAGTCATACACATTCTCCATTATTTATTTTACATCTTGTAAAGAGCGTTAAAATAACATTTTTTACTAATAAAATAAATGACTTATGCTGCTATTAACTCTCCATTCAATTTAAACATGGAATACAATGTTTAAATTTAATATTATATAGTTAATTATGGCCTCTTTTTTTACTACAGCGTTTTATCATTTTGTCACCATTAATGACATCAGGAATATACAAAATATTATTCAAGATTATTGCGATAAAACATCAATCAAAGGAACTATATTGATTGCTAATGAAGGCATTAATGGAACTATTTCTGGTAAAGAAATAGAAATTTTAGCTTTCCATGAATTTATTAAACATGGCCCAATATTCTCTAAATTGTTTCAACCCTTAGAATATAAAAGTTCCTGGTCAAATAAAAATCCTTTTTATAGGATGAAGGTTAGGTTGAAAAAGGAAATAGTAGCCCTTGGTATTCCTGAAGTTAGCCCCATTAAAAAAGTAGGAGTCTACGTAAAACCCGAGGAATGGAACAGCTTAATTAGCGATCCAGATATTATTCTTATTGACACTAGAAATGGATATGAAGTGGATATAGGGACCTTTAGTAATGCTATAAATCCAAAAACATTATCCTTTAGAGATTTTCCAAAATATGTTAAAAAAAATCTTGATCCAAAAAAAAATAAGAGGGTTGCAATGTTTTGCACGGGTGGTATTCGTTGCGAAAAAGCGAGTTCATATATGATGGAAGAAGGATTTGATGAGGTATATCACCTTCAAGGCGGTATTTTAAAATATCTTGAAACCATCCCAGAAAAAGATAGCTTGTGGCAAGGTGAATGTTTTGTTTTTGACCAAAGAGTTGCGGTAACTAATGGATTAAAAGAAGGTAAATATAATCAATGTTTTGCTTGTCGGCACCCACTATCACCAGAGGAGATTCTATCTGATGAATATATTGAAGGTATTTCCTGTTGTTACTGCATTAAAAAAACTTCTGTAGCAAAAAAAAATAACTTAAAAGAAAGACAAAAACAAATTAACCTTGCTAAAACTAGAGGGGAAGATCATATTGGAAAACAAATAAACAAAAAATGAGTAAAAGAAGATGGAAATGAAAAAAATTAGGTGGGGAATATTAGGTGCTGCAAGAGTAAATGAAAAACTTATTCCAGCTATAACTGGAAGTGCTCAAGGAGAGTTAATCGCCGTTGGAAGCCGTCGTGAACATTCTGCAAAAGAATCTGTCCTAAAATTTGCTCCTGAACAAGTCGAAAATATAGAATGTCATAAGGGCTTTGATTCAATCTTAAATAATAGAGAAATAGATGCTATTTATATTCCACTATCAAATGAAGAACACACTGAAGTAGCAATAAAAGCAATTAATAATAATAAACATGTTCTCATTGAAAAACCAATGGCGATAAAATCTAAAGAGGTAGAACTGCTTGTTGATTCAGCAAAAAAAAACAATGTGAAGATTATGGAGGGCTTTATGTATGTATTTCACCCTCAATTTGATTGCATCCAAAATATTATTAACTCTGGCATTTTAGGAGGCGTTAACTACGCACATTCAATGTTTTCATTTCCCATCCAAGCTGCTAGATTTTATCGAATCAAAAGATCTATAGCCAATGGTGGCGGTGCCCTTTGGGATATTGGTCCATATGCGATTCATACAATAAGAAGCTGCTTTAAGGAAAACCCAAAACAAGTATATGCGCAATCCAAACTTAATGAGCATGGAGCAGATATGTCGACTACCGGTATGATTGATTTCGGTAATGATAAAAGGGCAACATTTGATATTAGCTTTGAATGTTTTCGGAGATCTGAATTCGAAGTATTTGGTCAAAGTGGAAGACTAAAATGTCCTCAAGTCTGGCAGCCAGACAATTTACCAGCAAAAATAATTTATTCAACTGAAAAATCAGGACTTAAAGAAGAGGTTGTTCCAGCAGCTAACCACTTTGATTTAGAAATTAAACATTTTAATAATGTAATATTAGAGCATCATAATCTTAAATTAGATAGTGAAGATGCAATCTGGAACTCGAAAACACTAGAAGCACTTCAAAGAAGTATTCTTACTGGTGAATGGATTACACTCTAATGAGTTCAGCTAAAAATTGGATTTTTGATTTTGATGGGACATTGATTGACTCAGCTCCAGCAATAAAAATATGCTATGAAAAAGTTACCAGAAATATCGCACCACAACAAATTAATATTATACAAAATCTTCAAATTGGACCCACGTTAGCTGAAACTGCTAAGGTAATACTAGGCAAGGAACTTTTGCATAAACTTAAAGATTTTATTTCTGAGTTTAAATATGAGTATGATCAAATCTTACTCTCTAAAACTAATGCTTACAAAGGAGTGAGTGAATTACTTAAAGAATTAAAGTTTAGAGGGAATAAAATTGCAATTGCCACAAACAAAAGACAGGAACCTACTCTAAAAATTATTAAACACTTTAACTGGGGAGATTATTTTAATTGGGTAGCTTGTCTAAACCCAGAAAATAAGATAATTAGAAACAAATCAGAATTAGTTCAATCTATCTTAGTCAATGAAATTGATTTTCAAGAGTCTTTTTTTGTTGGAGACACATTAAACGATGCTCTATGTGCAAGAGATAATGGCCTAAGATTTATAAAAGCATCTTATGGCTACTCTGAAGCAAATGGTTGGGATAACTTTAAGATATATCGAGATATATCAAATCCAATCAAAATATTAGAAATCTAAAATTTATCTATTATCTGATTTATAGTCCTTTACCCACCCACCTAACTCTTTCTTAATTATTTTTTCATTTAAATCTTTTGTCGACTGAATCCATTTAACTAAATTAATTATTGATATTTTTTCATCCTGATTAGTTGCATTTGCAATTCTTATCTTAGTGTGTGAAGTTGGCTTAGTTTTTTCATCATCAGCGAGCAGCTCTTCATACAACTTTTCACCTAATCGTAAACCAGTGAATTTAATATCAATTTCACCCTCTTGTAGCCCAGATAAATTAATCATATCTTTAGCTAAATCAAGAATTTTAATAGGGTTGCCCATTTCAAGAACAAAAATATCACCGCCCTCACCAATCAAACTAGCTTGTAATACTAATTGAGCAGCTTCAGGAATTGCCATAAAGTACCGAGTTATATTGGGGTGTGTAACGGTAACAGGACCTCCTTTATCAATTTGAGCTTTAAATAAAGGTATGACACTTCCACTACTTCCGAGCACATTGCCAAATCTAACCGTAATAAATTGTGTTCCATCCTTAGTTTGTAACTTCTTGCATAAAATTTCTGCTAAACGCTTACTTGCACCCATCACATTTGTTGGGTTTATAGCTTTATCTGTTGAGATTAAAACAAATTTTTTAACTTTTAGTTTTTGACAAATATCTGCCAAAATATAAGTACCGAAAGAATTATTAAGTAATGCTTCTGAAACATTTTCTTTTTCCATTAAGGGTACGTGCTTATATGCTGCTGCATGAAAAACAGTTGCTGGAGAAAATCGTTTAATTATGTTTTTAATTCTCTCTTCATTTTTAATATCTGCAACAATATAAATTAATTTTGGCTTAATTTTTTCATTGATAAGCGACTGCTCTAAAGAATAAAGGGCATACTCAGAAATATCTAAACAAACAATAGTTTTAGGCTTGAACTTAATAAGTTGCCTACATAGCTCATTGCCGATAGAGCCCCCTGCACCCGAGACTAAAACAACTTTCTTATTTAATAATTTATTTAAACCAGAATTGTTAAGTTTAATTTTATCTCTTCCCAAAAGATCTTCAACGTCTACTCGTCTAACTTGTGAGACATTTAAACGACCTGACATTAAGTCATCAATGCCGGGAATTGTTAAAACCTCAATACCTAAAGAATTCGCAAGCTGTAATGCCAATCTTCTATCTTTATAATCAGCTGAAGGCATGGCAATTATTGCGCTATCAATATTTTTTTTCTTATGAAGAATGGATAAATTTTCAACCGAGCCGAACATTTTAATTCCAGAGACTTCTCTACCATTCAAAGTTTCATCATCACCAAATAAACCAATAATATTCCATTGCATATTGGACTTTAAGTTTTTAATATGACTTATAGCTTCTTTTCCTGAACCTAGAATCACAACATTTTTAACTTTATTATTTACTTTTTTATTATTCCAAAAGATATATTCATTTAATGCTCTATATAAAAGACGACTTCCGCCCATAAGTAAAATAAGTAAAAGAGGGTTCAGAATTAATATTGAGCGTGGAATACCTAGAAAGCCATAAGATATTGAGAAAAATACGACTAAAGAGAAACCTGAAATAGCAATTGAAAAAGAGATATTTATAAGGTCATTTAAACTAGAAAATCTCCATGAAGCTAAAAAAACTCTAAAAAAGATAAAAAAACATATGTGAATTAACAATACAAATATTAAATTGCTAAACATAAAGTCTATGTGTTCTGATGGAATAATAAAATTAAATCTTAGTAAATATGAAGAAACCCAGGCAAAAATAATTGCAAAAAAATCATGAACTAAAACAATAGAATTTCTAACGTTTATTTTAAAGTGGCTCATCTATTATTGGTGCCTTTGTTATTTAGTAAATAATTTTTCCATATTATATCTATATAAATCATTGTTAAAAAATATCCTAAAAAAATGATAATTAAGATAGATTTATAATCATTTAAATAATTAATGTACAAGCTAATAAGTGAAACACATATCATAACAAGATATGAAATAAGCGCTGTCTTTTTATGGCTCCATCCTAATAAGATTAATCTTTGGTAGTAATGGTCTCTATGTGCCTTCCAAAATTTTTCTTTCCTAGAAAGTCTTTTTAAAAGGGTGGTAGTTGCATCTATAATAAAAGGTGAAAAAATTAATAATGGAAACCAAAGAGCCCATAATTCTTTTTGCCAGCCAATAATACCCATAGCCCCTGAAAGAAAACCTAATGATATTGAACCAACGTCACCCATAAAAATTTTTGAAGGTGAAAAATTAAATAATAAAAAACTTAAAGAACACATCACGATAATTCCATTCTTTAGAGCAAAGCTTTCATCACCTGCAATATAAGCGGTAATCCCATATGCTAAAAATCCAATTACAGCCATACCTGCTGCTATTCCATCTGATCCATCCATAAAGTTAAATAGATTCGACATCCAAACAAGCGAAAAAGTGACGAGCATAAAATAAAATAGATTAAGATTTATATCAAGACTTAATACAAAAAATGATGTGAAAATAATATGAAAAATAAAACGTACTCCAGCAGATATATTTCTTAAATCATCTAAAAAAGAAATAGTCATAAATCCAATAATACTAATTAATAGATATTCTAGAGAATTAATCCCTGATAAAAGCCACATTAATAAAATAATTAGCATAAATACTATCCCACCAGTTCTAGGTTTAGATACTTTATGCAATGATCTTTTATTTGGTGTGTCTAGTATCTTTGGAAGTAACTTAAAATGCAGAATGGACCAAATTGAAACAAGTGTTAATGTGAATGAAAAAAATAACACCCAGAAAGAATTAAGATTATTAACTATCATTTATTTATTTTAGCAGAGTAATATTAAATACAAACTATGATGTTTCAAACTTCAATTCAAACATTTTACATCATAATTAAATATAACCCATAATGATCTATAATTAATTAATTTATAAATTCTAATAAGCCTTAAGTAATGACAAAAAAAATTATTCACTTTCATCCTAATAGTGTCTATTCAGAATACTTTGTTAAACCTTTAATAGAATCTGAAGAAAAATTCGGTTATGAAGTAATGCTTGTGAATTCTTTAAATAGCAAAGGAAATCAAATAAATTCAAATGTCACAAGAAAATATATCAGATTTGATCTCAATTTAGAAAATTTATTACTTTTACCACTCTCATTTATTAAAGTATTAATGTTACTCAAAAAAATTAAACCTACTTATATTGTTTCACATAATATAAGATCTTCCCTACTCCCATTGCTAGCAGGAAAAGTATATGGCGGATCTAAGCTTATATACTTTAATCATGGAATATCTTATCTGGGTCATAAGGGACTAATTCGTTATATTCTTAAGTTGATTGAATATATTAACTGCAAAATAGCAGATCATATTATTTCCGTATCACACCATGCAAAACAAGAACTTCTCAAACTTACTAAGACAAAAATTTCAGTAATTAAAAATGGATCTGCATGTGGAATAGATTTAAAAATATTTTCAAAAAAAAATAATCCTTTGAATGATGAAATTAAACAACTAAAAAATAATAATGATTTCTTAATTACCTTTATTGGACGACCAGAAAAAAGAAAAGGTTTTATATTTGTCTTAGAATTATGGGAAAAATTTTTTATTAATGAGAAAAATATTAAATTAATTTTATGTGGAACTGATATTGATATAAATAAGTATCTAAAAACTCCAGCGACAAATATTATAAATATGGGCAATACAAATAAGATTCCTGAAATCTTATCTTTATCAGGTTGCCTTTTACTTCCAAGCCTTCATGAAGGTTTACCTTATTCAATTTTAGAAGCTATGGCTATGGAGTGTCCAGTAATAGCAAACAATATTCCAAGTATTGCATCCCAAATTACAAATAAAAAAAATGGCTACTTAATTCATGGGCATAACCATGAAGCATATTTTAAACAAATTAATTTTATTAAAAATGAATCAAATACCAAAATTATCAAAAAAATAACGGATAATGGGCTAATAGAAGCAAAAAAATTTGATAGATCAAAATTTTTAATAAGTTATAACAAAAAAATAAAGAGCATTCTTGATGATAATTAAAAAATCCCTTCAATTACTTAATTTAAAAATATGTGTGGCGTAACCGGCTTCCTAGGTGGGGAAAAGAGCTATAATTTAAACGATAGTTCTCCAATTATTAACTCAATGCTTAATAAAATTCATCATCGTGGACCTGATGATCACGGATATTGGTCTGACTCAAATAAAGGAGTTAACTTAGGTCACAAACGTTTATCGATAGTTGATTTAAGTCAGACTGGGCATCAACCAATGCATTCTATTTCAAAGAGATATGTAGTAGTTTTTAATGGTGAGATTTATAACCACATCAAATTAAGACAAAACCTTATTAAAGAAAATAAATCATCCAATTGGATAGGAACCTCAGATACAGAAACATTATTAGCTGGTTTTGATGCATGGGGAATTGAGAAAACAATCGCTAAATGTATTGGTATGTTTTCTTTAGCCATATGGGATAAAGCTAACAAAACTCTCAACCTTATTGTTGATAGAATTGGTGAAAAACCTTTATACTATGGCTGGCAAGGAAGAGGAAAAACAAAAACATTTTTATTTGGTTCTGAACTTAAAGCCTTAAAAGAACATCCAGCATTTGAAAAAAATATTAACAGGGATTCATTATCACTGCTAATGCGTCATAGTTATATTTCTCATCCAAATTCAATATGGAAGGGAATACATAAACTCGAACCAGGTACTATATTGACAATATCTTTAAATAGTTCGGAACCAAAATTAACAAAATACTGGTCTGCAGATCAAGTAATTAAAAATAGAAAATTAACCAACAATCATTTATCTGAAGAAGAAGCAGTTAACCAGCTAGATAAATTACTGCAAAATATAATAAGCAAACAAATGCTTGCAGATGTTCCTGTAGGTGCATTCTTATCAGGGGGTGTAGATTCATCAATAATTGCAGCTCTTATGCAGGCGCAATCAACATCTAAAATTAAAACATTTACAATTGGATTTAACGAAGATAAACAAAATGAAGCTCACTATGCAAAAAAGATTGCTGATCACTTAGGTACTAACCATACTGAATTAATTTTATCAGCAGCTGATGCTAAAAATATTATCCCAATGATTCCATCAATTTACGACGAGCCATTTGCTGACTCTTCACAAATACCTACATACCTTGTATCCAAATTAGCCAGAAATGATGTGAAAGTAGCGTTAACGGGCGATGGGGCAGATGAAATATTATGCGGTTACAACAGGTACCGAGTTTCAAATAAGTTATGGAGTAAATATAATAAAATACCTTACTGTTTACGAAAGGTTGGAAGTCAAACAATATCAACGATACCAGCAGGAGTTTTAAACTCACTTCATAAGGTATTTCCAATGAAAAATAAAAGCAATAATTTTAGTGACAGAGTGTTTAAGGGTGGAAGATTATTAAAGGCTAAAAATATTGATCAATTCTATCTTGAATTTATTTCTTATTGGAACGATCCAGAAGCTTTAGTAATTAATTCAAAAGAACCTAAAACAATTTTAAATAACAGTCATGAAGGTACTTGTAAGATGTCAAATATAGAACGGATGATGTATCTAGACCTGCTCTCATATTTGCCGGGAGATATATTAACAAAAGTAGATAGAGCGTCAATGGCCGTATCTTTGGAGACAAGATTACCTTATATGGATCATCGCCTAATAGAGTATGCATGGTCGTTACCTAATGAATACAAATATAAAAATGGACAAACAAAATGGGTATTAAAGGAAGTCCTAAATAAATATATTCCAAAAAAATTATATGATCGACCCAAACAAGGCTTTGGTATTCCAATAAATGAATGGTTAAAAGGTTCACTAAGAGAATGGGCGGAAGAGTTATTAAATGAGCAAAAATTAAAAGAACAAGGTTACTTTGATGTAAAAAAAATTAGAGAAAAATGGATACAACACCAATCAGGTAAAAGTAACTGGCAGCATCAAATATGGAATATTCTAATGTTTCAATCCTGGCTTGAGGAGAATAATTAGAAAAGCCTAAGTTACAATTTTATAAATTAATCCTTTAAATAATCCATGAAAATAGCCTAGAATTGGCTTGAAAGATAGTGATAACAAAGACTTCAAAGATGATTCAATAAAAATACCCAAGAGTAACCACACCAAATAAATCATTGAAAAGGAGTATTTTTTTCTTTTTTTATAAAAAATTATATATTCAAGAACTTTTTTTGAGTATCTATCAATAATATTAAACCTATTATTTTTTGAAAAATAGTGGGCCAACCGAGCATCTGTATTAATAAATAATGAATCTGGAAAGGAATCGAAAACTCTAGAAGAAAAATCAATATCTTCAGTAAAATGTAAGTTATTGTTAAGATCGAAGAAAATATGAGAAAAGACTTCTTTTTTCCAAGCAGATAATCCCCCAGATAACTTATCACTTATAATAAGTTTATTCTTAAAAGCTTCGTCTCCATAAATTCCAACTCTTTTATCATTGTAAAAACCAATATGAAATAAATGAAAAAAGAATTCATAAAAAAAATTTTTATTTGGTGGGTTAGTTATAACACCAGAACAACCTTTCATCGATGAATTTGAGTTAAAGCCTAAAATTATCTGCTCCAAAAAATCTTCTTCAAGTATTTCATCATCCTCTAAAAAACATATTAAATCAGACTTATTATATTTAAGTGAATGATTCTTGGCTTCAACAAGACCATTTATATTCTTATTATAAATATAAGTTAACTTAGATAATTTAAAAGTATTTACCATTTTTTTTATTAATTCTTCGGATAAATTTTGTGATGATTGGTCAATAACAATAATTTGATTAGGCAATACTGATTGTTTTAATAGTGATTCAAAAAATATAGGTAAATCTTCGTGCCTATTTTTCGTAGGAATTACTGCTGCAATTGAAAAATTATTTATTTTTTTAGATTCGATATTCATTAATATGCGCTCATTTAATAGACTTAATGAAATTTAAATAGTTAGATTGTTTTAGATAATAGTTAGCAATTTGAACACATTTATTTTTATTATATACAACCTTAGTTGGAGTAAATGTTTCAAAAGCATCAATGTCTAATGAGTCGAAATTGTAAGTATTATCTAAATCAAAAATATTATTACTAAACCCAGAGTTTAAACTAATATAAATTGGATTTACTCCCATCCTTAGATATTCGATGGCTGTTGAAGATGATCTAAACAAACAAATTATTGGTCTTAATTTTATAGGTTCAGAGAGTAAACTTAAATTATTATTCATAATCAACATTTTAATGGATGCATATGTATTGGTATTTGAATTTAGTCTAATTTCAACTTTAAATTTTTTATGAAGATTGGAGGAAATTATTGAATTAATTATTGTCTTTGATTCCTTAATGCTTGATGTTAATGCAATAACAATATAATTTTTATCGATTAATAAATTTCCAAAACTTCTACCCTCTCTGATGAAAGACCCACTGATAACCTTTGCACTCTTAAAGGCTTTAGAGATAAGGCTATAAGACATTCTACTTGGAGTAATGATAATTGAAGGTACTTCCGTTGGGTTGTAAAAATTTTTGTTAGTTAAACTCAAATGTCGAGGTGTTATTGCACAATGTACATATCCAATAATTTTGGTAGTAGATTTATTAAAATATGAGACAATTTTTTTTTCCCAATTTCGACCTTCCATTGGAAAAATTAATTTATCATAAGTATTAATAGAAGATAATTTTTTACCAAAAATATTTAATAAATAATTATTATATAAGGCACCTGAAATCATTTCGTCTAGGTAATTAGATAAATATAAGAATTTATATTTAATACTTTTCTTGTTCAATAAGAAGCTAAATATAGTGAAATAAGATATAAAATTAATTGAAAAAATGGAAATAAAACTTTTTAACCAATCAAATAATCCAAAAGTTTGCTCAAAGAAAATAAATCCATCATTCCTTATTTTACTTCCTCCAACAATTTTAAAATAGTCAAATTTAGTATCTAAGGATGTCAAAATTTTGGATAGGTATGGATCATTTTCCGGTCTATCTGCACCTATTGAAATTACAGCATAGTTTTTATGTAGATGTAATTTTTTATTCAAAATACTACGTAGAGATGCTCTTAGAAAGAATGCTACATTCTTTATTGGAATAATAGATAAAGATAATAAAAATAGAAGTTTAAATAATAAATATAAATAATTCAAGAATGTAATATCTTTAATAATTAAATTAGAAAATATTGGATTAGAAAAAGTTCCAAGGTGTCCAGATGTAAAGTTAAACATCCGCTTCTTATCTTGGTTTGATAGGTCTTTAAAAAACTCTATGTAGTTACTGCTAATCATTATCTACCCATGAAATACATCAAAGAATACTTTTTTTCGTCCATATCTAAAAACAAATGGCCTAGCCATTATTAATTTGCTTGATATAGCGAGTCTAATTTTATTATTAGTATCTGATTCATATTTACATAAACAACAGCCATTTGAATTAATTATATAATTTTCTATTTTTACTACTTTATTTGTAGCTGTATCTATAAATGTAAAGCAAGCTCTTTGTTGCTTTCCTGTGTAATTAATTAATAAAAATTCATACCTATCATCATTCGTTATGCTGAACTGTAATTTATAATCTCTTTTTAGAATTGATGAAGCCCCTAATAAGTAGGTAGAATTATTAGTAATGGATATTGCATCAGAATTTCCATGTACATAATGTCTCATTTTATTTTTATTAAGCTTGTAACTTACAAAACCTCTTTCTGTAAGGTAACTTTTTTGGTCTATGAAGTTATTTGGTATATTCGAATGAAATACAGCAAAAGTTCCGAATTCTCCGTCTAAACCCTCTATTAATGCTGAAATTTCAATACTTTTAATATAATTTGATTCAATACTAACCTCGCAATCTTTAATTTTTAGGCCAGTTTGATCAAAAAAAACAATTTTAACACCGGCTTTTTTGTTTGTAGCTTCTTCAGAATAAAAACTTCCTATGTCATATAAATCAAAAAATGTTTGCCAAATTGAAGATTTTCTCCAAACAAATAAATCACTTACAGGCTCAGTAAAATTTCTTGGCTTTAATGATAGTGGCTGTCTATAGGTCCAAATCCCTCTCTTTAATTTCTTAATTAAAAGTTTAATCATTCTATTTATCCAATTTAATCAAACTTAATCTTTTAGCCCATATATTCTTTAGCTCTTTATGGAGAGCCCATCGATTTCCATGGATAGCAAAAGAAGCTGGCGGATGGGTATGCTCCAAACTCAACTCAACTCCTTTCTTATAAGAGGTCATAAATAGTGGAATCCCAACTATATCCTCAGTCATCAAGATCATCATGTCATTAGGATGATAACCAAGATCATCAAGTTTAATAATGTTAATGTGGTTGCTTGTTACTAATACTTCAGCTTCAATTTTACTTCCATTAGCTTTTAAAAAAAATAATTTTGCATTTCTAAAGATAGGTAATTTTTCTATACTAAGGAATAGTAAGTAATTAGTTAAATGTTCACCATATTGCATAAAAGGTGAAAAGGACAAAAGAGAGCCATTACTAGGAAATGCATAGCCCTCTCCCTGAAAGCTTGTATTTCCTCCTAAATTTGATTCTAAGCCTATTGAGGCTCTCCATTCGGGTAAATGGGTTTGCATATCAATATCTTCTGGAAGAGTTTTTGATACTGTAGGAAGCTGATTTACAGAAAGACTGGAAAGAGGAATAACATTTTTTGGAACAAAATCTAAATCCTTACCTCTGATCACATAAGATTTATTAATGTCTATAGTAGTAATTGTTTTTGATTTCCATATTTCACCATCAGACCAGGTAATATTTACATATTTTTTACAATTTTTCCTTATTTCCCAATTATTAGGTGCGTAATTATGGATGGTTGTGTGACCACTCAATTCGGGAACGCGTAAGATAGGATAAAAAATATACATTATTGATTATGTGTGTATTTTAAAAATTTTTCATATTAATCAATTTATTTTACAGTATATTTTTACTATAAGGTTTCATGGTTATTTAACCGATTTCTAATTTCTGTGACTAAATTTTTTAAACTTGAAACTTTACTTATAGATTTTGGAAAGTATTTTTTTGGAAAAAATATTTCATCATTGGGGTCGTAGTAAAATGATGGAATATTAAGCATTTTGGCTATAAGAACAGGACTTGAAAAAGGTACGGCTATAGCTAAATTAGAGTAACTGGTAAAGCTATACAGATTTACATCATGATTAACTAAATTAAAACTATTCTTAGATTTACATAATAAATCAACATGCTTAAAATAAGATTGGTCATGTGATTTATATCTTATTCTTTTATGTTTCAGAAAGATTTCAAAATGAATATTATCAGATTTACTAATTATCTCGGTTGCCTCAATAATATCATCTAAAAACTTAATTGATGTGCTTGCATTATAGTAAGAAGAATCTAAACCAATACTTAGAAGAAAATCATCATCGAATGGTGGAACATCAAATACAGAGATTATAAAAATCTTTTTTTTCTTTACATTTAAATTAATTATAGGAAGGAACCATAAGACTGGATCAACTACTTTAATTTTCAAATCTGATCCATTATCTATTAATGAATGCTTATATTCTTCATTCCAAACCCAAACAAGATCTGCTTTTGTAAATCTATGTAGTGGATGAACGACTTTAATTGGGTCATCTTTAAAAATAAAATTAAAAGTATTTTGTGAGTACAAAGCAAGGTAAGTTTTAAAATTACGATTTGGTAGGTAGTTCATCCATAAATCTTGGGAAGTTGAGTAACTATTCGTAATGATGTTTGAATCAATCAAATCTCTTCTATTTAAGGATTCCGCGCTCGAATGAAGTGCATAGTCTTTCCATAAAATACAAATTATTGGAAAGCGGAGGGAAATAAATAAATAATTAAAAAATATGTAAAAATGCTTCTTTAAAAATATTCTTCTTTCGTCTGGAGAAATGGTATTTTTTAACAAAAGTGATAAAAGTGGTATTTTAGAATATATAAATGAATTACTCTTAGTACTAATATTATTGCCAAATTGAGTAACGTAACCATTAGATTTTCTGATTACGCTATTAGTTGTATTCATACAATAATTCTCAAAGTTAGTTAAACAATTATCGTCATTTAAATCACGTGGAATTCCAAAAATTAAAGTAGCTTTGCCAAAGTTTCTATTATTAAATACACATGAAACTAAAAATGAAAATAAAATAAAGAGCCATAAAGCTAAAAAACGAACAGAATTAAGAATAAACAATAAAACGGATGGTTTAACAATACTAGAATTCGTATTAATTAAAATTTGATTGCAATTAAGGTTCTCAGGTAAAGAGTCAAAGTAGGATTTACCTTTATTTTTAGAATTATTAATACTTTGTAAAGAAAACTCAGAGGCTATTAATAAGCAAACTAATTGAGAAATTCTTTCTAAAATATCTGATCGTGAGTATTCAAAATCAAAATTAATTTTTTTTTGTAACTTATTTTTAACATTATCAAGAATTTTATTAATTACTAAATAATTTCTTGAAGCATTTGATTTTAAATTCATAAATTTATTTACTTAGATAATAAAAAATCATTTCTATTAATCACTACTCGAATTGAATTTTTTTTAGGATTAGAAGAGGTTAAATCAGGTTTAATAATAGATTCAAATTTAAAACCACACTTACTTAATAACTTTTCTGAAGCAACTGCCTCTTGATAATAGCCAGCATTAATCTTTTCAAGTTTAAGGGTATCAAAAGCGAAGTGTATTACACTCATTAATGCTTTTGAAGCAATACCCTTTCCCCATAATTTTTTATCGCCAATAAAATAAGATATATCTGAGGCAAGATTATTAGTATTTATTGGCCCTAATTTGATATTCCCAATATGGTTATTATTAAAATAGATACCAAATAAAAAGTCATATTCAGAATTAAACTTTTTAGTAACAAATTCATTAACCATTTCTTTGCTATGAGTAAAGGAATGTTGTTCGGTAAATTTTACAACCTCATAATCATTCATCCAATTAACATATTTGTCTGTAACATCTTTTTCCTGGAGAATTCTTAGCTGAACCTCTTCATACATTTCTAACAGAATTAAAATCTTTTTTTCATGAACCTGTTTAATCAAGCTCATCTGATCTATTTTCCTTTTACAACATGATTAAATAAAAACTCAGATTCATAGAGTGCAGAAATTTGAACTGGTAGAATATTATTCCAATCTTTATTGTTATGATTAATATTTAATTCTATTATTAGTAACAATCGTCTAATTATTTCAACTTGAGAATAAAAAAGAAAATCTTTAGGGTCATCAAGGAAACCTCTCATGGTAAAAAGTTTGTATGCTTCAATAAGCATAGGAAAGATTGATTCAATATTCGTATGATTTTTTTCATAGACCGCTGCTTGTCTTGCTAATTTGAAAAAACCAAATGATAACGATGAATTAATGGAGCTATTTAGGAAAGATGAAAAATCTAGAATCCCAATGATTTTATCTTTACGCATTAGAATATTATGCGGATGTAAATCAATATGGCATAACCCATGTGGGCTTGAGTTAAACTCTACCTCACGTTGTGATAACAAATCGAATGTTGTTCTTATTTTTTTCCATGATGAATCTAGCAATTCATAGCCACTTCCAAATATTTGCTTCCATTTACTTCTAACACTATCTGCTTCTTCTATTGTTTTCATAAAAGATGAAAAACAATAATCAATTTGTTTTTTTTTACCCTTGTAAATTTTTGGAGCTGAGTCTAGAGCGCTAAATAGATCTAATATAACTTCAACACTATTTGTAAGCGAATTCTCAAAGCCCTCGTAATATAAACCATCAATAAATTCCATTAAGTAATATTTATCATCATTATAATTAATTAATTGATTTAATGAGTTATCTGGTGAAATAACTCTAGGAATAGGAACATTTTGAGTGCTCAACCAATTTGTTAAAAGTAATTGGTTGTTAACTAAATTAAGATCTTCTTCTTTGTTTAGTTTTTTTAAAATATAACTTTTATTTTGACCTTTTAAGTAAAAGTTATTTGAATTAATCTCAATTCCATTTAATTTTAAAATTTTAAAATTTTCAAAATTGATGAGTTTGTAATGATTATGGATAATATTTTTAGCAGTATGAGATTTATCATCTAAAACCAAATCATATTTAGCTATTGAGTTTGAGAAGAGGTCAGGTGAGAACAATTAAGTAGCGCCTCTAAATCTTTTTTGATACCCCACCATCTATTAGGATGGTTTGGCCTGTTATATAAGAAGCTGATTCCGAAGCTAGAAATAGAATTAAATCAGCAACTTCATTAGGAGTTGAAAATCTGCCTAAAGGTATTGTTTTTTTTGCTGAATCAAGAATTGAATCATATGATACATTTTGTTTTTTTGCTGCATGATTTGTTAAATTAACCATTCGGTCTGTTAAAACAGCGCTTGGACATACAGTATTAACCGTAACGCCAGAAGATGCAATTTCCTTTGAGATAGCCTTAGAAAAAGCTAATAAACCTGAACGTGTTGTTGCAGATAGGACCATCTCAGAAGAAGGCTCAACAGCTACAATTGATGAAATATTAATAATCCTACCCCAGCCATTTTTAATCATTAATGGTGAAACTTGGGTTATATAGTTAATTGGAGCATAGAGAATTTCATCGTAAGCTTTTTGCCAATCTAGATGATCAAAACTTAAATAATTACCTGGTATTGGCCCACCACCGTTATTAATTAGTATATCAATTGATCCAACTTCTTCATTAATCTTCTTAATAGTTTCAGTTACAAAACTCTTATCACTATTATCCCCAACATAAATATTTGGAGTAATCCTATATTCTTTTTGTATCTCATCACTAAGTAACTTCAAACTTTTAATATCTCTTGAAATAAGACAAACCTTTGCTCCGTTGGCAGCAAAACTTTTTGATATTGATCTACCTATGCCTCTACTTGCACCTGAAATTAGAACCAGTTTTTTAGAAAAATTTATTTCCATATATTTTCCTTTTTAAATTCGTCAATTGAAAAGTGACCAGTTTTTTTTACGTCATCAATAACTGAAATATAATAATCAAAAAAATGTGACATATGCATTCTTACGATTGGTAAAACAAATTCTTCAATCTCATTTAAATAATTCAGCCTAACAGATTCTGAAGGATTTAAACACAACAGAAAAAGATTATCTAATTTATCAAGAGCTTTGATTTGGCCAACAAAATCATCAGATTCTAAAATTTTCTTATAGTAAATTTCCAAGTAATCTTTATTATTTTGTAAAGACCTATCAATGGTTAGAATAGAAATTGCATCACAAATATTTTTACTAAAAAATTTATTGCAAGAACTATTGTTAGTAGCTGTTACCTCATATATGTTGTGTAAAATTGCTAGTAAGATGCCATCTAATTTATTAGGTTTGACAATATCTTTATATATACACGAAACCCTAAATGGATGTGCTAGATAAACTTCTTTAGATTGTCCTGGGTGTTCATATTCAATTTCTTTAGCAAAGTTAAGGCCTTTGATAATTAAACTAATGTTATCGGTTGATTCAGAGGATAGAACTTTTGCTTCAAGGCTATGTAAATAATCTGAATTTTGCTTTACTAAATAATTCATCCTTAAATTTCTTTCAGTAGTAATAGTTTGCATCATCATTATTAACCATCACTCGTAAATATTTTTTCAGCGTGCGCCCAATCCTCATCTGTATCAATATCTATTGATGAAAATTTTGGGAGCACGTAGCCAATAAATTCTTTATCAGAACCTTGATCTGAATTTAAAATTGTCTCCGATGAAAAAATACCAAAAGTTCCTGTGTCAAAGTATTTCTTTTCAATATCTTGAGATCTATTTAAGAATGCTCCTGGGTTAATTGGTTTTAAATTTTGCTTATCATCAATTTTGAATGCCCATTCAATTGGAACGGGGTATTCCGCAACACCAAGTAATGACTTAGTCTTGACAGAATTTTGATAAATATTTGATGCCTTTATCAAATCAATTTTTTTTAAGAGAGGGCTACAGGCCATCAGAAGCCATACTTCATCAAAAATAAACCCTTGAGATTTATACTCGTTAACAACAAATTTAAGAACTGGCATTATGGGGGTGAGATCATCTGCTAAATTAGCTGGCCTCATAAAGTCAATCGTTAAAGATAATAGCTCAACTACTTCCGCTACCCTATTGCAATCTGTTGATACGTGTATTGTGTCAAAGAGGTTGGTAGATTTCGCTGTCTCAATAACATATGAAATCATGGGTTTTCCACAAAAATTCTTGATATTTTTTTGTGGGATTCTTTTTGATCCACCTCTTGCTGGGATAATTGCTAGTCTCTTCATTGGTTAAAGGCTATTTTTTTATAGAAATTTTTCAAGATTAAATTAATAAATGTTTTTTTAAAATTTCAATAATTTTTGGGACTGAATCAGCAGAGGCCATTTCGCTAATTGCTGCGATTTTCCCATCAAATAGTTTATCTAGTGCAACAAGAATGCTGATTTGCCCTAATGAATCCCATGCTTCAAATGATTCATGAGTTGCTTCTGGGTTATCAACAATTATATTTACTTTAATTTCTAGAGCCTTTTCTATTAGAATATATATATCTATTTCAGTAATTTTTTTCATATTTTAGCCCTGGTAAGTTAATAATTAAAATGGGTCGCTGACGCAATAAACGTCCGTATAACAAATAAACATCCCAAATTTCTCATTCAAATCTATTGATCCCTCATCTCTCAGAATCTTTAGCGTGTCAATATGGTTTTTTAGTTCATTGGGTAAGGGCCACTCTTTATGAGCGACTCTTTCTATATTTTTAAAATTTTCCCTTGCAACCTGAAGTATTGATTTTGAATCAGAAAGAGATAAAACTGGAAAAAATAAAAAGCCATTTTCCGTTAGGTATTTTGATGCTTTTTCAATAATTTCGATCGTTAAATTAGTTCCATTTTTTCCTGTTTGACAAGGTACTCCTTGAAACCATGGTGAAATTTTTGCTACTTCCTCAGAAATTCCTGAAATATCATCAACAACAACATCAAATTTATATTCTGCCCAGGGATCAAATAATGACCCTTTTCTTACCTCAGCATCGCATCCATATTTAGAAAAATTACTTTTTGAACAATTTGTGGCTGCCTCACTTAAATCTGAAGCATAAATAGGTTGAGAAATAATCCCTTCTGCATTCAGAGCAAGTCCAACAATACCCGTTCCGCAGCCCAACTCTAAAACTTTAGAAGTACGCATAATTTTAGAACTAACGGCTTTTATTAAGAGTTCTGTTGTTAGATTCGGCTTGAAAACACCAGGCAACCAATCCAAATCAAACTCATCCTTCTTTGAGATGGAATACTTAATATTATTAAAAACGATAGAATTCAACTTAATTACATCCCTCCGTCAATATTTAAAATACTTCCATTAACGAAGTCTGACTTTATAAGATACTCAATACCATTTACTATATTATTTGGCTCACCGAGACGCTTAATCGGTATTGACTTAATAATATCTTTTTTATGTTCTTCACTTAGTGTGTCGAACAAGCCTGTATTAAAATATCCCAACATGAGGACATTAGAAGTTATTCCTAACCTACCGTATTCTTTAGAAATGACTTTAGACATTCCTATTAAGCCTGCTTTTGAAGTTGAATAAGCAATAGTGCCTGGGACACCAATGACAGATGCTGTAGAAGATAGATGAATTATTCTTCCCCACTTATCATTAACCATTGTGCTTAGTAGTGATCGAGTAAGTATAAAATCTGCACGAAGATTGCAGTTCATAGTCTTATCCCAATCTTCAGTTTTACAATTTATTGCTAGGCTATCATTACTTACTGAAGCTCCATGAATGATTGTAATATTTTTTAATTTAGGACCCATAGTTTTAATGAAATTTTTAATTTCATCTTCGCTATTTAAATCTAGCTTAAATGACTCAACATTCTCTAAAACTTCATCTATTTCATTAGTTTTATATATAGCTATAACACTATCTAATTCTTTTAAAAGTGGGAGGATTGTCTTGCCAATGCCTCCTGATGCACCAGTCAAAATAATCACTTTTGCTTCCACCTTATTGTTGTTGATCCCCAAGATAACCCTACCCCAAAACCAACAAGTAGAACAAGGTCTCCAGATTTTAATTTCTTCTGATATTCAGCATTACTTAATGCAATTGGTATTGATGCAGATACAGTGTTACCGATTTGATGTAAATTATTAAAAACTTTACTTTTTGGGATATTAACCGACTTTATAAGGCTATCTATAACAAGCTTACTGGCTTGATGAAAGATAACTAAATCAATATCATCTAAAGTAATTCCAGTCCGAAGCATAAGCCTTTCTATCGATTTCGGAACTTCTCTCAAAGTAAACAGAAAAATTTCGCTCCCCGCCATCTCAAGATTCATAATTGAGTTATTATTTAAATTAATATTTTTTCGTAAACCACTGTCTCTTACGATTAGATGCTCATAACCTGACCCATCAGTACCAAAATCGAAAGGGCCTATATCATTATTATTTGATGCCTCTAATAATATAGCTGCTGCCCCATCGCTAAAAATTGGTCTGCAAGTTCGGTCATTTTTATTAATATATTTTGTATATGTATCTGAACAAATTATAAGGCCTTTTTGTGCCACACCTGAATCAATTAATGACCCAGCAACACTTAACGCATAAACAAAACCCGAGCATCCTAAGTTAACATCAAATGCCATACAATTTTTCGATAAATTCAATCTATCTTGTAGAATGCAAGCGCTTGTTGGTATTGTATAGTCAGGAGATTGAGTAACTAAAATTAATAGATCAATATTATTTGGAGCATCTAGGCTTTTAATTAGTTTTGTTGCTGCAACATAAGCTAGATCAGTTGCAGTTTCGTTAGGGGAAGAAATAAAACGCTTAAAGATACCTGTCTTTTCTGTGATTTTATCAATATCCCATTCTGGATTTTCATCAGTCAATGTCTCTAAACCTTCCTCATTTGAAGGAAGATGGTATGCAATAGAGTTAATTTTTACTCTCATATAAGTTACTTTAATTTAGTTATAATCAATATTTGTTCAAAATTGAACATATAATCAATTTTAAACCTAGTTTCAGTCTAAAGCAAGCAAGTTAGATGATAAGAACTAATAAACTCTATTCTTCAAAAATTGCATAAAGATTACCAAATCTATTTTTTTGTAATGACCATTTATCCCGTGTCATTTCAATTTTAGTAATGTCGTAATTAATTCCATTCTTTTTGATAGCATTTTTAATAATACCTACTTCATCACAGCCGTAATATTTATGTAACTTAAGGATTTTTAAATGATTAGAAAAAGCATGTCCAGTAACTTTTATTAACTTAAGGTTTCTATTAAAAAAAATATAGTTGTAGAAATATGCAGGTACAACACCTCCAATATTCCATGAGTCTAATTCACCAATATAAAATCCCCATGAAGTTTCTTGATTTAACTCATCATATTCTTCTAGTGATATATAACCAATTGGCCTGTCATTAAAATTAATAATCCAATGTCTAGGGGGTTGATAAATTTTCACAGATTTCTCGTACCATTCAATTTGTTTAGGAAGATTATTTTCAATATCTGTCTTCATAAAGCGTGACACATCAGGAGAAATCCGCCAATTTAATAGCATTTCAAGGTCTAGTTTTCTAATTTTTTTAAAACTTATCATAGGTAAATATCAAGTCTCAATTGTTCTATCGAATAAAAAATTAACAATCCGACTTGTGCCTTTAGCATCAATAATACATTTTGAATAAGGTAAGATTTTATTAATCTCATTGCTTGTAATAAATTTATAAAGGTTTTTTTTCAGATCTTCATGTTTTAAATTAACAGATTTCCCTCCATAAAAAATCATAGAAAAATCAGATAAAGACTTTGCCATCTCATGTTGATTATCAGCAATGCTTAAAATAAATGATGGTAAATTTAAACATAATCTCTCCCATGTTGTTGATCCACAGGCACCAATACCTAAATCAGCATAAAAAATAAGCTCAGCTAATGATGGAAGAGAGTCGTATATATTAATATTTGGATGGATTCCTGATAACTTATAAATTTGCTTCTTATTTTGATTGTTGGAACCTAATACAACATCCATTTCTAAATTTTTCAAATTAAACCCTAGGAGAATTTCTAGAACTAATGTGGTCAAATTTTGGGAGTCAGTAGCTCCAAAATAAATTAATAATTTTTTATTCCCTCTTAGTCTAGATCGGATTTTATCTTTAAAAGTCAGATATTGTGGGTCAAGCATTACATAATCAAGGCCTAATAACAATTTACATTCATTTGGAATTAAATCTAAATATAGCGAATCGATATTTTTATAATAATTTTGATTTAATAAAGCATCGCAATGATAATTTTTGTCTGCTAAATCATCAATTACCATTAATTTTTTGATATATTTTTTAATGTATCGATGCCAATCAATATTGATTTTGTAATGATCTACAATGATCCATGAAGTTAAATCATTAAAAAAGTTTTGAGCATGTGAGACTGTTTGAGTTGCATCATCAATTTGAGAGATATTTTTTTCTGAAGAATGATTAATTAATTTATATTGATACCCAAACTTAGCTATAAGATCGATCATTACTCCATCAAATTTACTGCAGATAAAAAGAATTTTTGCCCCACTGATACTTAATTGATTTGCAAGTGTTAAGCAGCGAATCAGATGCCCACTTCCAATTTTTAGTGACGAGTCTACGCGAAAAACAATATTAATATTAGCCACCTACTTTCTAATTAATTCAATTTCATTCCAGGTCATAGGTACACCCATTTCAAGATCACAATTAATCTTTTTTCCAATAATTTCTTTATAAAATTTTGGATGGAGTCCATTTCCTGGCCTTACAACTTTAATATTTTTGTGAGATAAAATTTCCCCAGCTTTAATAGTTGAAGATGTAAAAATCGACCTCATACCAGCGACACTTTTTCTTGCACTTTTAGCAATTTCATAATCAACCTCTCCAAGTGAAGTCTCGACAGCTCTTATATCACTTACTAATTTTTTAAATTCAATTGAATTTGATGAGAAAAAAGAGTCTACAGTCACCTCGTTATCAGAAAGATTAAAATGTTTCTCAATAAAACTAGACCCAAGAGCAACTGCAGTAATTGCTGAGATATTTCCGATTGTATGGTCAGATAATCCAGATAAAACATTAAATCTTTTCTCAATATCTGGAATAGTTAATAAATTTGACTCAGTAATAGGCGCAGGATAAGAAGTATTACACTTTAATATAATAATATCTTTTACACCTCCGGATCTTAAAGTATCAACTGCTAACTCTGTATCACTTAATTTAGAGAGGCCAGTAGATAATATTATTGGTTTTTTAGTTTTCGCAATATATTCTAACAAAGGGATGTGGGTAACTTCAGGTGAGGCAATTTTGTATGCTGGACAATTTAAGTCCTCAAGAAAATCAACTGCAGATTCATCAAAAGGACTTGAGAAAATTTCAATATTTAACTTTTTTGCTTCTTCGAATAGTGGTTTATGCCAATCCCATGGAGTATGCGCTTCATTATAAAGATCCCATAATGTTGAATGTTTTCCCCATTTCCCTTCATCAAGTTTAAAACTTTCTTTATTTGAATTTAGTGTAATTGTGTCTGCTGTATAAGTTTGCAGTTTAATTGCATTAGCACCACATTTTTTTGCCTCTCTTATAATTTGTATAGCTCGCTCTAAATCACCACCATGATTTCCTGACATTTCAGCAACCACAAAAGTTGGTTTATTTTTACCAATTACAGAATTACCAATTTGAATTTGCATTAATTTAGCCTTTTAAAACTAGAGTGGCATATTGGCCCATCAAGCAAATCTAGTATATTTAACTCACCTGTTTCGCATTTTTTTATTTTGGAAAAAATAGGTTCAAGCTCCGTAAAATATTTTTCAATAATTTCAGGCTTATGCTCTGTACAAACAAAAATTAAATTTGAAGCTAGAAAACCTTTTTTTAGCATCTCTTGTGAAATTAAGGTTTTATAGGCAAGATTATTTTTACTATTAAAAATTAGGGTTGCAATTGCTGGGATTCCACATGTCGTAATATCTATGTTGTGTTCATTTGCTAATTTATTCCATTTGTCAGTTATATTGGATCCAATTTTTGTAATTACATCCCATGATTTTTCTTCATCCATAATTTCCAAAGTTTTACATGCTGCTGTTGGACCAATTCTTTCAGTCCAAAAAGTACTGCTTATAAAGGTTGATTGCGCATGCTCCATTATTTCTCTTCTACCAATAATTGAAGTAATAGCATAACCATTTCCAAGAGCTTTCCCAAATATTGCCATATCAGGCTCAACCTCAAATATTTTGTGTATTCCACCATATGCTTGACGAAATCCAGAAGTGCACTCATCAAAAACCAAAATAATTCCTAACTTTTTTGTTAACTCCCTAACTTTTTGTAAAAAATTATTCACCGGGGGGTTATTTCTAACTACCTCCATCTTCACCACTCCAATTGAGTTCTCTTTAATAATCGATTCAAGCATTTCAAAATTATTGTAATCAAAAGGAAAGATGGTGCCGCGTAAATTGCTTGGAACACCTTTTGGCTCAAGCCCAGGAAGAATATGTGTATCTAGATCTTTAGCGTCCTCTGAATTACCTAAATTTCCAGCTAAATACCAATCATGCCAACCATGATAGCCACATATAGCAACATTATCTTTTCCTGATGCAGCTCTAGCAATTCTAATTGCTATTGCATTTGCCTCCCCTCCTGACCTTGCAAATCTTGCCATATCTGCCCAGGGGTGCATATCAAGCAATTTTTCAGCTAACTGAACTTCCTCAGGGCAGTTAAAAGTTGACATATTACCTTGGTTAACAGCATTTTTAACAGCGCTGTCTACTTTGTCATTTCCATACCCCAACGTATTAGTTCCAATTCCCATAATTGACATATCAATAAACTTATTACCGTCTAAATCCCATACATAGCAACCTTTAGCTTTACTAAAATATGATGGCCACATATCTGGCAAAAATAACTCAGAGCGTTTTGATAACAACATATTTCCACCGGGTATAATTTTTTTAGCCTTTTTCCATAATTTTTGGCCTTTTCCCATAAGTTTCCTTTCAGATTTCCCAATTAAGAGGGTTAATAAGGTTAATATCCTTCGATGAAAAATCTAGTGGATAATTAACTTGCGCTTTTCTATTAGCTAGTTCAATAACTTCATTAAAATGCATAAATGAATCAACTCCAACCACAACACAATCTACTTCCTTAAAGCTTAAACAATGGCCCAAACATGCCTCAACAGCAGAAATATTATTAAATTCAAGCCACGTTTGCCATTTTTCAAATAAAGATTTCCATTTTTTAAATTGATTCGGAAGATTCTCTTTTTTTAGAAGAAGCAAGCCCTGTAAAAAAGCAGATCTAGAATGGATTTCAATATTTTTATCTTTCATAATTTTTAAACAATCATGATCTTGGAATCTGTTATCAAATACATTCATTGGTAATTGAACAATTTCTGGGGAGAATTTTTTTAGTATATTTAGCAACTCTTTTGGGTCATATGCAGAAACTCCGAATTTTTTAATTTTTCCTTGCTCTTTTAACTTGTTAAGTGCTTTATCAATTTCGCCCCCAATAGACTCATCAAATAATTGAGAAGTATCATGCAGTAGTAATGCATATAAAGTTTCAACCCCGAGCCTTTTCAATGATTCATCTACTTGATCATTAATCCAAATTCCAACATTTTCCTTTTCGACAGGAATTTTTGGTAGCTTACTTATTAGATAAAAGTCATCAATGTTATTCTTACCTAATTTTATCTCAGAGTCGCCATAACTAATTGCAGTGTCAATGTATTTAATATGGCTACCCCTTGCCAAATTTATAATCTTACTCAAGGATTCTGAATTAACTTTTTTATCATCATTTGTAATACCATAATTTAATCCAAGCTGTGCTGTTCCTAGGCCTATTCTCAACCTACTAATTCCTTAAATATTTTTACAACATAATCTTGTTGGATATCTGTTAGGTCATAAAATAATGGAATTGATAAGCAATTGTTATAATAATTTAGAGAATTTGGATATTCTTCAGGAATAAAGCCTAAATTACGGAAATATGGATGCATTGGCAAAGGAATATAATGAACTTGACAAATAATATCTTTACCTCTTAATTCATGCATAAGTTCTGCTCTAGATTTACCTATGGAATTAAAATCAATATTAACTACATAAAGATGATGGGAGCTTAACTTTCTACCAAGATTTTGAAAGGGTTTGATATTTTTCATTGTAGAAAATTCATCGTCGTACTTTTTAACTATTGTCATTCTCTTTGAAATAAATTTATCTATCTTTTTTAATTGTGACAATGCCAGTGCACATTGGATATCATTTATACGGTAATGAAAGCCAAGCTCCTGAACCTCATAATACCAAGGATTATTAATTTTATTGGTATTAGATTGTTCTTTTAACTCATATGGATCATCAAGTTTATTTATTCCGTGACTTCTTAAGCGGATTAGTTTTCGATAAATTTTTTCATCATTAGTTGTAATCATTCCTCCTTCCCCAGCTGCTATTGATTTAACTGGATGAAATGAAAAAATAGTCATGTCTGAATAACAACAAGATCCAACTTTTTTTCCATTATCATAGGTTGCTCCTAATGCATGAGCAGCATCCTCCACTATAATTAAATTATTTTTATCTGAGATATTTTTTATTGCCTCCATTTCACAGGGAAGGCCAGCAAAATGAATGGGCATCACAACTTTAATTTTAGGGTTATTTTTTAATGCTTTTTTTAAACTATCGGCAGACATATTAATTGATTTTAAATCAATATCTGCAAATATTACCTGTGATCTATTATAGAAAGCCGCATTTGCAGATGCTACAAATGTAATAGGACTAGTTATTAATGCATTATTTGGCCCTAAATTAGAAACAGTCCCAGCAAGATGAAGTGCAGCTGTTCCACTTGAAACTGCTACAGCATATTTAACACCAACATATTTTGCTATTTCAGATTCAAATTCCTCAATTTTTGGGCCTTGTGTTATTTGGCCGCTTTTTAGAACACTTACAACAGCTTCAATGTCTTCATTATCAATATGATGTTTTCCGTATGGAATCATAATGCATTAACCTCTTTAGCAAAACCTGCATTTTTTTGCTTGTGAAGTAAATTTAAATGTACTGATAAACTCCCAATCTTTTTTCCTAAAAATTGTGATATCTTAGAATTTGAAAGGCTCATATCTTTGGGTCTAGAAACAAGATCTTTTTGCTCACCTACAAAACCTTCTGAAATAAGAGTGGAATTAAAACCAAATTCTCTTGCTAATAAAACTCCAAAATCATACTTACTAACTCTATCATCCCCTGTTATATGAAAAATTCCATGAGCACCTTTTTCTGATAATTCCATAGTCATATTTGCTAAAACCTCAATTAAAATAGGTGTAAAAAAAATATCCTTAAAAAGTCTGATTTGTTGATTTTGTTTTAATGCATTAAATATGTAATCACTTAAAGATATTCTATAATTAGTGCCCCATCCATAAAAATTAGTTCTTATTATTAGACTATTTGGATTTATAGATAACACTTTTTCTTCAGCTTCTGCTTTTGTTTTTCCATAAACATTAAGTGGAGAAGTTATTTTTTGTTCATCTACCAATGAAGAAGTGCCATCGAAAAGATGGTCGGTTGATATATGTATAAGAGGTATTTCTAAATTTTTACAAGCTCTTGCAACATTTTCCGTTAACCCAACATTTGTTTCGTAAGCTAAATTAGGATTTTTTTCACAGTCATCAACGTTTGTCATTCCTGCTGTATGCAATACATAATTGGGTCTTTCAGATTTTAAAAAATTAAAGATAGGATTTATTGAATTTAAATTAATCTTTTTTATTACAGAACCCTTTAGACTTATATCTCGATTGTTCATATTCAAAATAACATCAAATTTATCTCGCACTGCTAATGCCCAATTTATGGCTAACAAACCAGACCCCCCTGTTATAAAAATTTTTTTCTTCATTTAGATAGATTTGAAATTTTTCTTATTCACCTTCAACCAGTCTCTTAAATCTTTTGCAATCATCCATTCGTCATTAACTTCGGATGAATAAATAAAGTCTTTATTAACTTTTTTTCCTTGCTTTATTCTTTTTTTATCATTTGACCAATTATGAATCATAGGGAGTATCTTGTAATAATCTTTATATTCATATGTGTATGGAGCATCTTCTAAACCGATCATTTGCTCGTGGATTTTTTCACCAGGCCTGATTCCAATTATTTCTTGTTTGGCTTTGGGTGAAATTGCCTTTGCAATCTCAGTAATTTTCATTGAGGGAATTTTTTTTACATAAATTTCTCCACCTTTCATATCATCAAATGCAAGCCATACTAAATCTATTCCTTGCTCTAAAGTTATCATAAATCGAGTCATATTTTTATCGGTAATCGGTAATATTCCTGAACTTTCTAAAGACATAAAAAATGGTATAACTGAACCGCGTGATCCAATTACATTCCCATACCTTACTACTGAAAATTCTGTGTTGTGAGTCTTCTGTGTTTTATTTGTATTTGAATTAGCAGCTACAAAAAGTTTGTCGGATGCAAGCTTGGTTGCCCCATAAAGATTTATTGGATTACTTGCCTTGTCAGTGGATAAAGCAACTACTTTTTTAACATTACTATCAATACAAGCATCAATTAAATTCATTGCACCCATTATATTAGTTTTAACGCACTCAAAAGGATTGTATTCTGCAGTTGGAACAATTTTTGTTGCTGCAGCATGGACAACATAATCGACTCCATCTAGCGCCCGTGATAGCCTATCTTTATCTCTTACGTCACCAATAATAAATTGGACTCTAGGATCGTTAATATATTTTTGAGATAAATCCCATTGCTTCATCTCGTCCCTAGAGTAAATAATTAATCTTTTTGGATTAAACTTATTTAATGTTAATGGGATGAAAAGACTGCCAAATGAGCCTGTTCCACCAGTTATTAAAATTGATGAGTTTTTAAGCATTTTCTTCTCTATATTTAGTTAATATCATTATAGTTTCCTTTGTTAACAATGTTACCACCCTCTAAAGATATTATGATGTCGCAATTTTTTAATGTAGAAATTCTGTGAGCAATAATAAGAATAGTAAGGTCTTTACTTAATGAGTCAATTGATTCCATAACAACCTTCTCAGTCTCGCTATCTAGTGAGCTAGTTGCTTCATCAAAAATTATAACTTCAGCATCATTGTATAAAGCCCTAGCAATACCAATTCTTTGTTTTTGACCCCCTGATAAACGAACTCCTCTTTCCCCAATCACTGCTTCATATTTTTTTGGAAAATTTTCTATGAACTTATCAATTTGAGCCAACTTGGCCACACTTCTCACTCTCCTATGATCTATTTCATCAAATGGTATTCCAAATGCAATATTTTCTGCGATAGAGGCATCAGAAAGGAAAATTGCTTGAGGAACATGTGCAACATTTCTTTGCCAATTTCGAATATTTTTTTTAGTAACTAATTTTCCATCAACCTCAAATGTTCCTTTCGATGGTTGTAATAAGCCCATAACAATATCCATAATCGTACTTTTACCACTACCAGTTTTACCAACAAATCCAATTCTGCTTCCCTTTTTTATCAATAAATTAAGGTCATTAATAACAAAAGGTGCTTTTGGGTTGTATCTAAAAGAAATATTCTTTAATAAAATTTCTTTTTTAATAATTAAAGGGGTAATAGTTTTTTTACTGTATTTAATTTGGGTTGATTGCTCTAATAAATTGATAGCATCTTCTAGAGGGTCTCGGTTTCCTCTAATGGTAGATATAGCAGCCCATGATTGCTGCATCAAAGGTAATACTTTTTGAGCCCCCAGCCCTAATGCCCCTAAAAAAGGGATAGCTTCAAGAATTCCAGTTTTTTGTAAAGTCATAAAGTATGCAATAGCTGAAATTAGAACCATACCTATTACTTCCATAAGATACCTTGGGCTTAGGCTTGCAAATTGATTGGCTCCTTGAGCCTTTCTTAAACCGAAGTCAGATTTTTTATATAGCTCTACATAGTACGATTGAGTTCCAGTTAGTAAAATATCTCTTATACCACCAAGGCCTTCGTTTAAATTTTTTATTATTGAAGTTAATTTTAATGAAATTAAGTTACTATTTTTTAGAAGTTTTTTATGGGTAAATTTGAAAACAAGTAAATAAAAAAACCCAAAAAAAGAAAAAACTGATAGAGCGATTAAGGTATTAAAGTACAATAAAATCAGCAATATTGAAGTAACAATAAATATGCTAGTTAATAGAACTAATAGTTGTCCGATAATGTCAATTAATATATTTGTTTTTGCAGTCACCCCACTTATAACTTCACTACTATTCCTATTTAAGTGAACTGAATATGATTGGTATATAGTTCTTTCGTACATTTTTACACTTAAATCTGATCCACTTGAGAAAGAAAATTTAATAGTTGACCACAATAAAAATCCTCTCAATAACCCAGCAAAAATTGCAGCACCTGCAAAAAGAGTAGTGATTGGTAAAACAATTTGATTTGAAGAGGTTAATTCTAGGTAGCTTATTAAGCCCTGAAAAACCTCTAAATTAAAAACTTTTTCTGGTGCAGCAATCACCCCCAGAAATGGGATAACACTAGCAATTGTAAACGTTTCAGCTATCGCAACAATTATCATTAAAAAAATTATTAATACAAAATTTTTCTGATGTTGTTTACTTAGATGAGGCCAAAATCTAGTAAATAGCTTTAAATAAGTTTTATTTTTATTCATTATTTAATACCTATACCCTAATCTTTAAACCATATCTGGTTGAATGTCTCATCAACGGCATGATATTTGTCTTTTAAAACAAACCCGCACTCAGTTAAAATTTTACTAGACTCACTAGCTTGCTTCTCAAATTTCTCATTAATTTCAATTAAAACAGTTTTACATATTGGATTTTTTAGAGTTTCCTTAGCACCTAATAATATTAAATGCTCAATCCCATCCACATCAATTTTTATCAATTTTGGGACTTCAGTAAGAATTTTTTCTGCCAATAAAAAATCTAGAGTTAGTCCCAATGTTTTATATGACAATAATTTTTCTAATTTCTTACCGTCTTGATCAAAATTAACCCCGAATGCAGAAAGTGCACCGCCTTCATCAATATTTGTTAAGTTAAAGTTTGCAAATTGGTTAGTATTTGATAGTGGATTAGTAATAATTCTTATTTTTTCTTGAACGCCATTGTTGTAAATATTTTTTGCTAAAAGGGAAAGATTAAAAAATGAGGGCTCAAAAGCATAAACATTATTTTCCTTTGTTTTAGCAAAGTAGATTGAGTAAATTCCAATATTCGCACCAATATCAAAAAGCACACCATCATCGCCATTATCGTCAATCCATTTTATAGTTTCTGGCTCTTTTGAAGAAAATGTATCGGCTCTAAATTTACAAATCCAATTTGGTACAAAAAAATTAAGTTTTAAATTCTGACCACTCTCCAGAAGGTGAACAACTTCTTGGGTTCTCTTATTATTTAATATTATTTGCTTTTCCATCCAAATATATTTTAAATTTTTATTTATAATTCCTAAGAAATAACCATAGATTGAACCTACAATGTTCAAAAGATACAATGGGAGTAGTAATAATTTTTTTATTATTTGACGCATATAGTTTTAATATCCTTAATAAATTTTAAAATAACAATCTAAGTATAGCCATTAGGATTATTAGTTTGCCATCTCCAACTATCCTCACACATTGTTTTGATATTTTTTTTGGTTTGCCAGTTAAGTATTTTTTTAGCCTTACTTACATCAGCAAATGATGAAAATACATCCCCAGGCCTTCTATCAACATAGATATATGGAACCTTAACTCTAGTTACTTTCTCAAATGTTTTAAGCAGTTCTAAAACTGAAGTTCCGTTTCCACTTCCTAAATTAAAAAACTCAATCCCCATATTACCCTCGTTATGCTTTATTGCTTTAAGGTGTCCTTCTGCTAGATCCATTACATGAATATAATCTCTAATCCCAGTACCGTCAGAAGTCGGGTAGTCCTTACCATATATTTTTAGTTTACTAATATTTCCTAAGGCAACATTAGTCAGAAAAGGCATTAAATTATCAGGTACACCCTTAGGATCTTCGCCAATTAGTCCAGACTCATGTGCGCCAATTGGATTAAAGTATCGCAAAACACTGATACTCCATTTGGGATTTATATTTGCTAATAATGATAAAATATTTTCAATTTCTAATTTTGTTTTACCATAAGGATTAATCGCAGCCCTTTTGTGCAACTCATCAATAGGCAAATAATCTGGCTCACCATATACTGTTGCCGAAGAAGAAAAAATAAATCTGTTTACACCAGCATCTTTCATACAGCCCAATAAAACAGAGGTCCCTACAACATTATTTTCATGGTAGTAATCTGGATTATTTACAGATTCTTGAACTGATTTTAATCCAGCAAAATGAACAACTACATTAATTTTATTTTCTGAAAATATTTTATTTAAAAGTATTTTGTCCCTTATATCGCCCTTATAAAATTTAGGTGTTGTGTTGGTTATATCTTTTAACCTATCTAAAATAATTTCATGGCTATTGATTAGATTGTCAATAATAATGACCTTGTATCCGCTTTCTATTAGGCTAACTACTGTATGCGAACCAATATATCCTGCTCCACCAGTTACCAACACAATTTTATTCTTACTTTTAGTTAGCATTTTTATTGTTTTTATTTGGTTTTTGATTATTTTTTATATCGCCCTTAAGTCTCTTAATCTCTGTTTGCAGCATCTCGTACTCATCAATTCTTTTCTTTAAAAAATCCTTAGTCATTTTTACTTTTTCAGAGATTCCTTGGGGGGTTAATAAATAAATGTAACCAATTTTATTTGAATTTGTTTTAAAATTTTGAGCCTTAACTTGCCCTTTCTCAATAAGAGCTCTAATACAGTAATTTATACCCCCAAGACTAATTCCCAACTCTCTTGAAAGGAGTCTTTGTGATAAATCAGGATTCTTTTCTAAAATATCTAAAAGTTTAAAATGAATATCTGAGCTCAAAGGACTTTTTTTTATTTTTTTATTTTTCACAATTTTTTTAAAGTTTATTTAATACGTTCAAAATTGAACATAAAAGAATATAGTAAACCTTGTTAAAAACTAAAGCAATAGATTTATCTATTGTTTTTTAACAATTTACTGACGAATTTATTATATGAATAGTGATTGAATAGTAATTAAAATTAGCCAATTGAAAATAAAAAAAAATTTAATAATCAAAATCACTCCATATATTAAATTGATAGAATGGGGTTGTTGAGCTAAAATAAACATCTAAAAATTTTATATTGAAACCAAATGACAACCTACAAAGATACCATCGACATGATGGAGCTCCTTTCCAAAATTGCACCTCTGGAGAGAACTCTAGCCAATAAGGCTACGGATCAAGCTTTTAGTATTTTAAAAGAAAGTCTTCCCTCAGGAAAAGTTGAAGGTTTTGCGACAGGTAAAAAAGTTTGGTCCTGGACAATTCCTAAGCGTTGGGAATGTAAAAAAGGTCAAATCATCTCCGAAGGAAAGGTTCTTCTTGACATTAAAGTTCACCCTCTTCACTTAGTAAATTATTCGAGACCATTTAAAGGAAGAGTCTCTCATGAAGAGTTGATGAAGCATCTTTTCTCTGACCCTAATCAACCTGACGCAATTCCTTTTGTATTCAAATATTATCAAGATGATTGGGGATTTTGCATTGAGCACTCACGTAGAGAAATTTTTAACAGCGATTTTTATGATATCGAAGTAGATACCGTTCTTGAAGATGGTGATTTGAATATTTTTTATGATTATCTTCCAGGTAATAGTAAAGAAACTTTTATTATATGCTCCGACATCTGCCATCCAACCCAAGTAAATGACTCTCTGACTGGGGTCGCTGTTGGTATAGATATAATGAAGCGCTTACATGCTCGTAAAGAGCGCAAGTACAATTATTTATTTTTGGCTCTACCAGAGACAATTGGCAGTATAGCCTTTCTCGCGCATCATCCTGAGTTTATCGAAAATACCGTAGGTGGATTTTTTTCGGAGATGCTCGGTTCAAATGGTCCTATGGTGGGACAAAAAACTCGCGCTGGGAATACCTACTTTGACTTCCTCCTAGACCAAAAACTCAAGGCTAGAAGTAAGGATTATAAAATTGTAGACTTCTTAAAAAGCGCTTCTAATGACGAAAAGGTTATGGATTCGCCCGGCGTTGATATACCTACCTTTGCTATTACCCGCTCTCCTTATCGGGAGTACCATACTAGTGACGATAATATGTCAATTATCAAGGAATATAATTTGCGCGAGTCTCGCGATGTCCTCCAATCTATTATTGATGATTTTGAAAAAGACTACATCCCAAGACTCAAATACCCAGGACATATATTTTTATCAGGATACGGACTGTATCCAAATTGGTATGACGATCCAACCCTGAAGCCTGCATGGGATTCTTTTATCGAAATAATGCCAATGATTGATGGGAAACTTTCCGTTGTCGAAATTGCCCAAAAAGTAGGATGTAATCCTGAGCTTGTCTTTTACTGGTGCGACCGCTTTGAAGAAAAAGGGCTTGTTAAAAAATACGAATACAAAGTCAAACGTGCAGAAAAAAATCTAGTAGGGTTTTAATATGACCGATATGCTTGTGAGTCGCACTAATCTTCTCAAGGATTTTGAAGTTTTATTTAAAATTATTCCAGCGGATGTGCCAGTAGTTTTTCACACTGACCTAGCTAAGATTGGTGTTATCGATAAATTTAAGCGTCCAAATGAGATGCTTCAAGACTTTGAAGCACTCTTTGATGAAGTTGCGACGGGTCGGCCGTATCTCATTCCAACCTTTAATTATGATTTTGGTAGTACCAACATCTTTAATTTAAAAAAAGATCTAGGACAGATTGGAAGTCTTTCTAAATATTATTCAAAAAATTATCCAGATTATCGCACCCAAACTCCGATGTTTAATTTTGTAATCAAAAATAATCCTAACGGACTTTTTAGCTTGGATGCGATTTTAAACTGCTTTGGCGATAACTCTAGCTTTGATACCGTTCGCAAAGCGGGTGGGTACATATTTATGATTGGTAATACCAGAAACACTTATGTTCACCACGTAGAAGAGATGTTTCCGATTGGGTATCGTTATACTAAACTCTTCAAGGGCAAGGTAGTTTTGGATTGCGCTGAGAAGTTTGTAACATTAGAATTTCGTGTCCGCCCAATGAATGGTGTAATCCATTACAGTGAAATTGACTTAACTGATGGCATAAAAGAAGGTGTCGTTAAAGAAAATCAATTGGGCTTGACTAAAGTTATTTGGTTTAAAGCAAGCGAGTATTATAATTTTGTCCAAGATCGCCTTCGCAAAGATGAGCTATATTTATTAACCCATGAATCTCAGCAATCAGTTAGAAAGCTCTCTAGCAAAGTGGGTTATCCATTTTTAATTCAGAATTGCGAATAACCTAGTTCTTTTTGTTCAAAAATCTGTCCGAAGAGATTATATCCATCCCAAACATTAGAAAAGTGATGCATTTGGATAACGGGGACGACTCTTTTGATGTTAGTCTCAGAAAGCATTCGAATTAAAAGTTGATGGGTCTCCTGTTTTTGAAACGCAACTCCAATAGTTTGTATATTGTCAGGTAGGCCTCGTATGCATTCATCAAAGCTCAATGCCTCGATACCAAGAGACATGGCTGAGGAGATAGTCTCCGCAATCGGATTTCCTGAATAAATAACACCGGAGTTTTGTGGGAGAAGTTGGGCTTCAAATCCTTTAATCTTTGCTAGCTGACTGGCGAGAATATTTTCAGAAGCTATGTGTTGCGCCGGAAGAGCGCTAACATTATTAGGCCAGAGAGCAAAAATCTTTCTTTTCAATACAAGGATATCTCTTGAATCGCCATTTACAATACAAACTTTTTGCGGTGATGTACAACCTGCCTGACCATATATACTAAAGACTTTAATCAAATCAATACAAAAGGAATCGGTGATGGAATCTTTTTCTACCCAGACCTCAGATTTCTTGTTGGAGAAATAAATGCCCATGCTATTTATTGGGTGGGTCATTTTATCAATACTTGCGGCGGCGGAATCTCCACCATACACGATTCTCACATCAGCCCACTTTGAAAATTCTTGGTTGAGTGGGTTCATCCGATCAAACTGATTAACTTTCACATCCTTCTCTAAGTAAGACAGCAACTCTTCAGAGGTGCTGTGTTTGCGCAGGTATTCGATAAATTTCACTAATAAGTTATCTGCATGCGACCCTACTTTAATTTTTTGCTTACAACCAGTAAGACTTAGTAAGGTAAAGGTCAAAGGCCCTAAGAGTGAGACATTATTGGGCAACCAGGTGGCGACACGAGGTTTGATTTTAAAGTAGTACTCAAAAGGTGCTTCTGAAATCTGTTGTCCAAAGTTTTGTTCAAAAGGTTTAAGTAAGTTTTTCTTTTCGAGAAATGCAATAAGGTAGGCCCACTCATCTCGCGTAAAATCTGCTGAGACATTTCGAATCATTTTGATTCGAACTTCTTGATAAGCATCTATAATATTTTCTAGTTGAATACCAAGTCCTACACAATAGGAAACGCTCTGTTGCCTAAAGTAAGTCTCAAACATTTGCACACCCCCTAACCTCTGCTTTTGGGATTCGCCCAATCAATTGAAAAGTTTTTCCTTTGCGTCCACAGGGACAAGTATTTGAAAATAATTTTCCCATGTCTTCGGTAAGAACGGAATGATTAGGTGATCCAAAAGAAATAGTGTTGATCAGTTGGAGTTGTCCTACACCATTCAACAAGCTTTTTAATGTGAAGCTATCTCTGACGAGAACATCTGCCCAAAGCGGGATATGCCTCCTCCCTGCTTCACAAAGCGGGTAGATGATTCCTACTTGTTCTACTAGGCCATAAAAATTAATAACCTTAGATTTTGGAGATAGCTCTTGCAGGAGAAGATGGTTGTAAACATCCTCAGAAACTTTGAGGTCTTCCAGTTTTTTCCATCCACCTGAGTGTACAAAAAAGATTGTTTTACCAAAAAAAATAGAATGGAGCTCAGGTGTTCTCCTAACCTCATTCCAGAACTGATACAGAATCCAAGAGAAACCGTAGATGATTAATTGATCATTTTGAGTAGCGATCTCTTTCATGAGTTTGATTTTTACGGACTTGGCGTTGAAAGCATCATCCAAAATAAAATTAAAAGATAAAGCTAATTGTTTTAAACTTAATGCTGCTGCAACGCGAGCGCTAATCTCTCCTTTTGATTGAAGGGATTTAAAGCTATCGACGACAAGGACAGGACACTTTTGATTACCAATAAAATCGCTAAAAATCTTTTCAGTGCTCTGTGTTTGAAGAGCTGAGCTCTTTTCATCTAAGATGATCTTACTAGATTGCCCTGAAGTTGCTGAAGAAAGTAGGGTTCGTCCTCTTTTTCCAGCTCCACTAAATAGACTAAATTTTTTAAAAATCCCAACATGTATAAAAGGAAAATCTTCGATGTTTTTAAGCTCTAGGCTTTTACCCATTAGAAGCTTTGCATATTCTGGACAATGCTCACGATGAAAATTAACTAACGAGGTCAGCTCTTGCAAAAATTGTGGTTCGTCCCTATCTTCATATGGGTTTTTATCAATGAGCGCAATCATAAAAACTCTTTGTCCCAAAGTAATCTAAGCTACTCATAGCTACAGATGAGCTATTAATTCTGCTTAGAGGGTTTTTGATAACATCTTTCCAGTTCTCTTTCATAAGTGTAAAAATAGCATCATAAATAGTTTCATTATAGAGGTACTTAAGCTTATCAAAAACGGATGAAAGATTTAGTTTATTTTCTATAAATAAAATCTTCATCTTTTCGGAACGCTCAAAATTATATGACATGACTGGGTAAAGAAGGGTTGAGCAAAGAATAGCGTGATGAGCAATCGAGTGTTGGCCTGATTTTTTTAGCAGGGGCTCAAGGGTGTGAGCGATTCCATGAATTAATCCCACTCCAGATCGTGCCTGAACCATACAAGCTTTTTGCGACAAACCAAACCACTTAATATCTTTCTGGAGATCAGTCACAGTAAATTTTCTAATCAGTTGAGCAGCTTCCAACCTAAGCTCCAAATTGCTTAGTGGTGAAAGAAATCCCTCAAGGAGGTGTGACCACGCATCTCCTTGCCCTGCTAATGAGAGGCTATCAGGCATAATTTCTACAAGCGCATCCCACAAGATCACTTCATTTGGAATAAGCTTTAGTGAGGTATGGATTTCTTTTTTATCTTTATTAATAACTGCAATGGGCGAAACTTCTGCAGCACTTCCCCAAAGACTAGGGACTGCGACCAGATGAATCGATCTCTTTTGTGATTTTCTCCAAACTTTTGAGAAGTCGATCAGTTTGCCCCCACCAACTACAACGACAGTTGTATAATCTTGATCGGGGATTTCAGGGAAAATGACTTTTGTAACGACAAATTCTTCTAATAGAGGTAAATACCTCTTATTTGTCCAAACAACCGTTTGATCCCTATTAAGAAGTTCTTTGAGTTGTTTATTCACCAAATGCGATACCTTTTGTTTCAAGAAGATTTATGATGTCTTGGATTCCTTTTACACTTAACGCTTCGTCGTGAGTAAAGTGGTAGCCAAAAGTCTCTTGAACTCCAACAGAAATTGAGACTACGCCTAACGAATCCCAAGCTTCAACCTCCTCGCGAAGAAGGTCAAATCGGAACTCAGGCTCTTCTAGAAGAAAAAGGTCCATAACTAAGTTTTTCAATTTATTTCGATTTTCACTCATTATTGCTCCAAAGTGGGTTGCTTCCATAAAACTTTTTTACCTTCGATTGAGGATAAACGTATTTTATCTATTTTTCCATTTTCCAAATAACGTAAATTTTTAGCGCTTTCAAGCCTTACAGGCCAATGTGCCCGAGAAAATTTACTACGGAGAGCCTTCAAAATTGCTCGGTATTCTTGTTCGGTTGGTAGTGGGGAAAGAAGTAAAATATGATCACTCTCACCCTCCATATAAAATGCTGCCTCACCTTTCCAGCTCCCCTTAACTTCTTCTAAAATCAAATTCAAACCAATTTTTTCTCCTTGACGTTTAAATACTTCATTTGAACGTCCGACAATATTCCAAAGTTGATCTCCAGATGGGTTAGCTATATCTCCGGTGGGAATCCACTCATCACCAAATATTTTAAATTCCCTATTTTCATAGAGCGCAACTGCACTATAATCACTCTTAAAAATGAGTCGCCCCTCTTCATCAGTTTGGAGGTCGACACCTAATAAAGGCGGACCGATACTTTCAGATCCTTCTGCAGAAATACAATGTCGGATAGTTAGCCTCGGCATTGCTTCAGTACAACCATAATTATTGTAGATCTGTGCTTGCGGAAAAATGCTCTTAACTTTTTCAAAATGCATCTTTGGGAACGGTCCACCTGCAAAATTAACACACTTCACACCAGAAAAAGGCCCAGAAGCATAGTTAATAAGCAAACTCACCTGATTTCCAACGAGACAGATCATCGAGTCTTGAGAAGTCTCGAGATCCTCCTTGAGGAGCTCAATTCTCGAAAATCCTGAAGAGATATGAACTTTTCGACTAAATAATTTTGCCCAAAGAAGTTGATTAACAAAAGAATAGCAATAGTGAAGTGGGAGAACGATAAAAGCAGTTTGAATTCTCTCTAGATTTTGTTTGGAGTGGATAACTCGCGTGAGTTCTTCAGCTCTTTTTTTTTGCGCCAAAATGACCTTGGGTTGTCCAGAAGATCCTGAAGTGAGAAGAGCAAAATGATTGATGCGATGAACCTCAGCGAGATCATCACAAAAGCTAGAAATAAAAGACTCTTTTCCAGAGTATTTATCAGGCAGAACTAAAAAAGATTCTTCATTATCCCAGGCGCTCGAGAAAACATCACCGGTATGAAATTCTTTTGCTTTATATATTTTCATATGGGCGATTACACTTTATCAATCTGGTGACCTATTTTTTTTGAAATCAAAACTCTAAAACCTATCCACATCTATCTGTAGACAGATGTTGTGACAATAAAGATATTTTCGCACATTGAAAGAACTTAGACAAGTCTTTAGAATGGCTGAAAACCCTAGATTTACAACCTGCGTGGCAGTAACAAGTAAGAATATTTATGGAAAATGAGCACTTTTATGTTGCAGTATAATAATGAATGTAATTCAAGCTAAAAAATGTAATACAATCTATATGAAAGTGTAATACAAATATTAATACAAGAAGATGTATTGAAGTTTGGTGTTGCTGGAAAACTTTTATGGCACAAAGGTTTGGTCAAATTTAGATCTAATAAATAATATCTAGGGAAGAAACTATAGGTGCAACATCGATATGATATTCAAATCCTTAGGGGAGCAGCAGTATTACTAGTTGTTCTTTATCACCTTCAAACCCCGTTCTTAGATAATGGGTTTTTGGGTGTAGATATATTCTTTGTTATTAGTGGTTTTTTAATGGCTAAAATTTATAATAGTCAACAATCCAATTTCAATAAATTTTATTTACAAAGATTAGATCGCCTCTTACCCGCATACACATTTACAATAATTCTCACACTTATTGCCTCAATTTTTATATTAGTGCCTGTTGATTTTGATCAGTTATACGAGCAAGCCATAAGTGCAAATTTTTTTTCTGCTAATGTACTTTTCTGGACACAAACACCATACTTTGAGCATTCTTCTTTTAAACCTCTCTTACATCTCTGGTCTTTAGGTGTTGAAGCACAATTCTATTTATTAGTCCCATTTATTTATCCTTTTCTTAGAACAAGAAAATATACATTTCTTCTTATCATTGCCGTATCTTTTTTATCTTGCTTTTTAATACAAATAATTTCACCAAAAACATCATTCTTTATGATGCCCTTTAGAATTTGGGAATTTTTACTTGGAGCATATCTAGCAATAAATATCATTAAAATAAATAGTAAAGAGAAAACGCTAATTCAACTCTTATTGATCATATTCCTTATTTTAGTTATCCTCAAATTTCCAATATCCCTTAATGATAAAAGTATTTATGGTCATCCTGGATTAGCATCTTTAATTATTTGTAGTATTACAGCTGGAATACTTTATTTTGGTATCCCAAAAAATATCGAAAACTCAATATTTGGGAAATTACTTTACAACATAGGGAATTATTCTTATTCAATATACCTAGTTCATTTTCCAATAATAATTTTGGTTAACTATTCTGCATTCGGAGGAACTGATTTACATATTGATAATGCGAGAAATTTTACATACATATTAATCGCTATTATTGTCTCGTCTTATCTTTTATATAATCTTATTGAGAAAAACTCACGCCTGCTCTTTAATAATAAAATTGCAAGGCTACTTCTTATTCTAAGTGTTCTTATTGTTGCGATTATTTCTAATCAATTCAATATTCAAAAATATACCAATCATGAGAGAAAAATATTCTCCTCTTGGAAGGATAGGGGTGAATTTAGATGTGGACAACTATTTAGAATACTCCACCCTCTTTCAACAATCTGTAATCTCAACTCCAAAGATAAAAAATATAAAATAATATTAATTGGAAACAGCCATGTGGATTCTATTAAAGATGAGTTTACAAAGATAGCTGACAGCAGTGACGTAACAACTTTTTTGCATGTGCATAACAATGCTTTACTAATCGACTCTTTTAATCCAAAACAGCTTGTATCGAACATAAAAAAACTTGGAATTCAAGCTGCTGTTATTCATTATGATAATCTTTATGAAGTTAATGATAACGTTAATAAAATTAAAACTTTTATTAATTTATCTCTTAAAAATAAAATAAAAATTTCCGTGCTAGCACCTGTACCTCATTTTTCAAAGCATATTCCACTCACAATGTACAAAAAAATTAATAACGATGAAATTAGCCTTAACAGAAAAGAGCATTTAACTATGACTAAGGGATTTTGGAACTTTATTGAAAAAATAAGTAGTGATGAAGTTTTAATTTATGATCCATCTAAAATTCTTTGCTTGAATAAAAAATCTTGCAGCTATAAAGATATTGATCAAACTCCATTGTATTATGATTCTAACCACTTAACACTAACTGGAGCTTCGAAATTAGCCCCATTATTTCAAAAAATTATAAATGATATTAAATAATAAAAAATCATCTATGTAGTTAAGCTAAATTCATTTAGAGCTTCTGAAATACCATCAGAGATTGAAATTTTGGGTGTCCATCCTAATTGAGTTAAAACATCGACATTTAATAGCTTTCTCGGCGTCCCATCAAGCTTAGTATTATCAAAGATTATTTCCCCTTTAAACCCAGAAATTTTAGCAATAAGTAAACTTAAGTT
>ENA-OSJC01000396-OSJC01000396.1-marine-metagenome-genome-assembly--contig:-NODE-396-length-43121-cov-4.886024_pt1 | contig 43121 bp, 45 predicted proteins | sample MGYA00237885_ERZ534234 | MGnify/ENA primary metagenome ERZ534234 (study PRJEB26413, sample SAMN06343907) | marine metagenome | isolation source: coastal waters | place: Atlantic Ocean: West Antarctic... | reverse complement strand
GAATATGGCATCAGGATTCTTCGGCCAGAAGAAAGAATTATTAAAGATCCATTAATCTGGGAAGGAACGATTTCTAACTAAGTGCATTTTCTATATCAAGCAATATTATTGGCAACAAGAAATATATAGATTTATTAGTGAGCTTCATTCCAGTTAGTCCCTTGGTTCGCATCCACTATCAGAGGAATATCTAGCTTAACGGCAGATTCCATAATCTTAATGATTTGCTCTAAAGCTTCCGGAGCAAAATCCTGTTTAACTTCAAAAATGAGCTCATCGTGCACTTGCATGATCATTTGAATATTCTGATTGCCATCTCCTATCCAATTAGCAACGCCTATCATGGCTTTTTTGATAATATCAGCAGCCGACCCTTGAAGAGGAGCATTAATAGCTGCCCTTTCTGCCGCTTGCCGTCTCAGGCCGTTGGAGTCGTTGATTGCTGCAACATGAAGTTTCCTTCCAAGAATTGTCTCAACGTAAAGATTTTTCTTTGCTAGTTCTTTTGTTGACTCCATGTAGGCTTTCACTCCTGTATACCTTTCAAAATATTTATCAAGGTATGCCTGGGCTTCATGTCTTGGAATGCCTAGTTGCCTAGTTAAACCAAAGGCAGACATTCCGTAAATTAGACCAAAATTAATGGCTTTAGCACTTCTTCTATGATCTAACGTAATTTCTTCTAGAGGGACCTCAAAAATCTCAGATGCTGTAGCCGAGTGAACATCTATGTTGTTGTTAAATGCATGAGTTAAATTCTTATCTCCAGAGAGGTGCGCCATAATCCTTAACTCGATTTGAGAGTAATCTGCTGAAATCAAAATATTCCCTTCTTCTGGTATAAAAGCCTCTCTAATTTTTCGGCCCTCTGCAGTTTTTATAGGAATATTTTGTAGGTTAGGCTCAGTTGATGAAAGCCTTCCAGTTGAGGTTATTGCCTGTTGGTATGAGGTATGAATTCTTTGAGTGTCTTGGTGTTGAATCTTGATGAGGCTGTCTGTGTAAGTGGACTTTAGTTTTGCTAGACCTCGATACTCAATAAGTACCTTGGGTAATTCATATTCCTCTGCAAGTCGTTGCAAGGTGTCTTCATTGGTTGAAGGCTGGCCTTTGGGGGTTTTTTTTAAGATAGGCAATCCAAGCTTGGTAAACAATATTTCTGTTAGTTGTTTGGGTGAGTCCATGTTGAATTCTTCACCAGCCATCTTGAAAGCCTGCTGAGATAGCCCTTGAATTTTCTTACCCAATTCTTTTGAGTAGTCAGCAAGCATTTGAGCATCAATTTTTGCGCCGTTGGTTTCAACCGTTATCAAAGATTCGAGCATTGGATACTCAATATCTTGCAGCAATGTCATTAATTTTTTTTCAGGAGCAAGCTGCTCATGGAGATGATTATAGAGTCTAAGCGTAATGTCAGCATCTTCCACGGCATAAAAAGTTGCAGTCGAGATATCAACCTGAGCAAAATTAATTTGTTTGGAAGCGGTGCCCACAACATCTTCAAATTTCATGGTTTGATAATTTAAATAATAAGCAGCCATTTTATCTAGCCCATGTCTCGTAGCAGTGCTGTTTAAAACGTATGACATGAGCATTGTGTCACCCATGAATTTTGTTACGTTGATACCATGTCGTCTTAAAATGGGTAGATCAAATTTTAAGTTTTGTCCGATCAGCTTATCTTGATTCTTCGTAATCGCTTTCCCCAAAATCTCTACTACCACCTTCAGCGCCAATTGCTTGGGTGCGCCTTCGTACTGATGCTTGATTGGAATGTAGCAGCCTTCTCCTTCATCACATGCAAGTGAGATACCAATAAGATCTGCAGTTTTCGTATCTAGCGATGAGGTCTCGGTGTCAATAGCAAAACCAAGAGATGAATCAAGTTTCTTTGCCCATTCTTGCAAGTCTTTTTCGCCTAAGAGAGTCTTGTATTCAGCCTTATCAATAACTTCTGCAATCGGTGCACTTTTCTTTGGTGCTTTAACAAGCGTATTAAATTCAAGAGAGGTAAAGAGCTTATTGAGCTCATCAAGGTCTTCTTTGGCATCCAGCAACTCATCCAAGGTAACGGGTAACTCGACATCTTTTTTGAGTGTCACCAACTCAACGTTCCTGTCTAAGTCTTGAATAGATTTTCTAAGGTTTTCGCCTACAACCCCAGCTATTGCATCTGCATTGCTAACAATACCTTCCAAGTTTTGGTATGCGGTGAACCATTTAACTGCAGTTTTAGGGCCCACTTTAGGAACCCCAGGAATGTTATCTGATGTATCACCAATCAAAGCAAGGTACTCAATAATTTGTGTTGGATGAACCCCAAACTTTGCTATTACGCCTTCCACATCATAGGTTTGATTGTTCATTGTATTCATCATCTTGATTAATGGATCTTCTACTAGCTGCATTAGATCTTTATCCAAAGACGAAATAATTATAGGTATGTTTCTCTTTGCACCCATCACTGCCAATGTTGCAATGACATCGTCTGCTTCTACATCAGGAATTTCGACAACAGGCATGCCCATTGCATTACAAATTTCTTTTAAAGGGACCAATTGCTCTTTCAGTTCTGGAGGCATAGGGGGCCTATTTGCCTTGTAGTCTTGATAAATCCTATGCCTAAAGTTTTTTCCTTTGGCATCAAAGATTGCTAGGTAGTGTGCATTTGGATTTTCTCTTCTCAAGTTATGCAGCATATTTGCAACACCTTTCACTGCTCCAGTTGGGACACCCGCAGATGTGGTTAAAGGAGGCATAGCATGAAAGGCTCTATACAAATATGAGGATCCATCAATTAGAAAAATTTTTTTTATTTCTTCAGTCATGTTGATTTTGCTACGTCTGCCTTAGAATCCATGGATATTTGAATCATTCAACTAAAGCACTTTAGTAATTTTTTTGCTGCTACCATCAATCAAAAATTGATTTGTTGAGGCAATGGCTGGGTTTATCGTCTGCATTTCTTCAATGAAGTGGAAGGTCGCAAGCACCTCAATATCATTGCATTCTAGGGTTACAAAACCCCTTCGTGATGGATCCATCCACAGCAATTCTCTGTTGCGACTAACGAGATCTTCAGCCATTAGCTTTTCGTCTACTTTGACAGCATCCGTGATGCCGGGAGATGAGACCGATGGGGCACCAACTTCAACCCCCACAACTTCTTGTTTATCATTTTGCAGAGTAGACATCCAAGAGTTATGAGTATCACCGGCAAGACTAATAAAGGGTTTATTTGAATCTTCCATCATTTGATACAGCCTATTCCTTTCAGCTGGGTATCCATCCCATGCGTCAAGGTTAGATGGCAAGTTGTAATCTTCAAACCTGATGTAAGGCTTTAAAAAAGCTGGAATATCTTCTTTAGCCATTATGCTAGAAAGTTTTGGAAATTTTACTTTGGTCATGAGGACCTGCTGCCCAAAAATTGTCCATTTGGCATCACTAGAATTGATTCTTTTTTTAATCCAAGACATCTGCTCGCTTCCAATCAAATCTCTTTTAGGGTCATCTAGCGCAGCAAAGAAGTCTTCTCTTTTGAATTCTTTGTCTTGCAGAAAGTCAGCGGGATGAATCTGTTCAACTCTTTCGTATTGTCTGGTGTCCAACATTAGCAAGTGAATTAACTTCCCAATTTTAAATTCTCGATAAATTTTTCTTTTGTTTGATTGTTCTCGAATTGGCATCCATTCGTAATATGCTTTTATTGCAGCAGATCTTCGTGCATAAAAATCTCCTTCTATCCCATCACTTGAATGGTTTTGTGCGCCTTTTTTCCATGCGTCATTGGCAAATTCATGATCATCCCATACAGCTATGACAGGAGAATTTCCATGTAAAGCCTGTGCACCTATATCTTGTTTGTATTGAGCATGTCTAGTTCTGTAATCAGCCAAGGTCACCATTTCGTGACTGGGTTCAGGCATCCTATTGAGGGCTTCTGCATTGTCCGTTGCATATCCTCCCATGGGGTATTCATACAAGTAATCTCCAAGGTGCAGCCATACATCAATGTCATCTTGCAGAGCCGCAGCATGATAAGCATTAAAGTAACCAGCTGGATAATTGCTACAACTAAAAACACCAATTTTTATTTTGCTAGCGTCAGCATCCAGAGTCCTGGTCTTACCAACTTGAGAGGTCGCAGCACCAGCCTTAAATCGATAATAAAAAACTTCACCATTTTTTAGATAACCCTTGATGTCAAAGTCATATTTTAAGGTGTAGTCAGACAGGGACGACGTTTGAAGCTTTTTTGTAAATATGACCTTACTAAAAGAGGCATCTCGCGCCACTTCAATCTCAGCATCAATTGGTCCAGACTGAAAGGGTGTGATTCGAGTCCACAAAATAACACTATTTTCTAGCGGATCACCGCTTGCAACACCATGATCAAATGAATATTTTTTAACAGCACAACTTGCAGTTAAGGTGCTTGTTGCACCCACAATTCCAACAGAGTAGAGTTTTATGGCTTGTCTTCTTTTCATAAGTAGATATTAACAGCGAAAATGTTTGCTGTAACATCTTATGTAAAAAAGCTAGTCGTTTTTATTGAAAGGCTGAAAATTCATTGGAAAAGGGGCAACCTGGCTTTTATTTTGTTTAATTTTAGCTTCGCCAGACTCCACCACTTCATCAATTCTTACCACAGAGTTAATTGGAATATATGACCGCTGCACGCTCTTAAATTCATGCTGCAGCTTTTCGGAAGATGGATCAACAACTAGCTGTTTATTTTTATTGAATATATAATCTTCCACCTCAATGAAACCGTACATATCACTTTGATAGATTTGCTTAGCAAAAATCTCGTATATTTCGCCGAGTTGCATAAAAATTATTTTATAAGTCGTCTTTTTGGTCATAATTAGCTCTATGGGTACAAAACTTTATATTAAAACCTATGGTTGTCAAATGAACGAATATGACAGCCAAAAGACTGTTGATATTCTTAAACAAGATTCCAACATCGAGGAAACCTCTAATCCAGAAGAAGCAGATATTATTTTGCTAAATACTTGCTCCATTAGAGAAAAAGCAGAGGAGAAGATCTATTCAGAGCTAGGAAGGCTTAATAAGTTAAAAATTAAAAACCCTAATCTCAAAATCGGAGTTGGAGGATGTGTTGCAACGCAAGAGGGTGCAAAGATTTTTAAGCGCGCACCTTATGTTGATTTAATTTATGGCCCACAAACAATCCATAAGGTTCCAGCCCTATTAAAAAAAGAGCATAAGATTGAAGCAGTTGATATCTCTTTTCCAATTGAGGAAAAATTTGATTCCTTGCCTGAGTCTGATGCTTCAGGTCCAAGCAGTTTTGTTGCAATTATGGAGGGCTGTTCTAAATATTGCTCATTCTGCGTTGTTCCCTATACCCGCGGTGACGAAGTTAGCAGAAAGCCCATCCAGATTTTTGATGAGGTAGCTAGGCTTATTGAGAAGGGCGTGTCAGAAATTACATTTGTGGGTCAAAACGTTAATGCCTATAAACATACCCTAAATGGACGGACGCTAGGCCTATCTGACTTAATTGAGGTATGTGCAGGCATCGATGGAGTTGAAAGAATTCGTTACACCACTTCTCACCCTTTAGAGATGACAGATGATCTTATTGAGGTGTATTCACACGTGCCACAACTAGTTAGCCAGCTTCATTTACCCGTGCAATCAGGTTCAAATGATGTGCTAACTCGAATGAAAAGAAATTATTCCAGAGAACATTACCTAGGCATTATTCAGAAGCTCAGAAAAGTAAGACCAAATATCAAAGTGTCTTCAGACTTTATCGTGGGCTTTCCGGGAGAAACGGATAAAGACTTCCAGCTAACCATGCAATTGATAGACGAAGTTGAGTTTGATGCCTCCTTCAGCTTTGTCTACTCTCCAAGACCTGGAACTCCCGCATCTCAGCTTGAAGACCCGGTGCCATTAGAGGAAAAAAAAGAAAGACTGTCCATCCTTCAGGGCCGGATTGATGAATTACAGCTTATGTATGCTCAAGAATTAGAGGGGTCAATTCAGAGATGTCTAGTGGGAGGTCTTTCAAGAAAGAACTCATCACAGCTCCAGGCAAGAACAGAGTGCAACAGAGTTGTAAATTTTGACTTTCAAAATATTAATATTCTAGGTAAATTAGTAGATATTAAGATTATAAAAGCACATCAGCGATCATTAACTGGAAAACTATTTGATATCTTGGAGCAAGAGTCCGCATAAATGCTAGAAACGCAATTAGAGGTCACACAACTTACGCTTCAACCAGAAAACGTCAAGAGTCTAACTGTATTTGTTGGGGTGTTAAACGGGAATATAAAAATTTTAGAAAGAGGTTTCGGAGTCAAAATCTTTCAACATGGCAGTAAGATTAGCATTTCAGGCAAGACAAATAATATCCAAAGAGCATCTAACGCCATTTCAGACTTATATGCTTCAACAACCAAAGGAATAGAACTATCAAAAGAGATTATACAAATGGCGATTAATAGAAATGAAGATATAGATCCAGAGCAAATTGCACCATTTGGTGTTGAATACATTATCAAGACGCCCAAAAAGGTGATCAAGCCAAGGGGCAAGCATCAAAACGATTACCTCCTAAAAATGGATCAGTTTGAGGTAAATTTTGGTGTTGGTCCCGCAGGAACTGGGAAAACTTATTTAGCCGTTGCAAAAGCAGTTGAGATGTTGATTGCAGAAAAGGTTAAAAAAATAATTTTGATACGCCCCGCAGTTGAGGCTGGAGAGAAACTTGGCTTTCTTCCAGGGGATCTCTCCCAGAAGGTAGATCCTTACCTGCGACCTCTTTATGACGCTTTGTATGAAATGCTTGGTTATGAGCAGGTCGCAAGACTTTTAGAGCGAGAGATTCTTGAGGTAGCTCCGTTGGCTTATCTTAGAGGAAGAACGCTTAATAACGCATTCATCATTATGGATGAGAGCCAAAATACCACAGTAGATCAAATGAAGATGTTTTTAACTCGTATGGGTTTCGGATCTTACGCCATTGTAAATGGTGACATGACCCAGATAGACCTGCCAAAACATATTCCTTCAGGCTTGAGCCACTCATTAAAAGTCTTAGATGGAGTTGAGGGCATAGGTGTAACAATTTTTAGCTCAAAGGATGTTGTTAGGCATCCTTTGGTAAGAAAAATCGTAGATGCTTATGAGGCATTTGGTAAAGACACTCATTAATGCTTAACATTATCCCAGACTCAGTCTATAAAATTGATGCGGAGCTCTCAAAGCAACTGGACCTTCTAACTTCAATGATCTTAGGAGATTTTCAGAAATCAGATCTTGATGTTAATTTAAAGTTAATTTCGTCTGAGGAAATGCAAAATCTAAATCATTCTTTTAGAAAAAAAGATGCTGATACGAATGTCTTATCGTTCCCTGCAGATGAGGTAACCCATTCAAACATAAATGAATTAGGAGACATAGCCATTAGCATTCCCTTCATTAAGAAAGAGGCAAAAGACTTGAGTACATCCTTTGATAGTCATATTATGCATATGTTAGCTCATGGAATTTTGCATTTGCTCGGGCATGATCACCTTCAGGACAAAGAAGCGACCCTAATGGAATCAACAGAAGCTAACTATTTAAAAAAATTCAATATTGCCAGCCCCTACTAAATGATACAAACTCAAAACGAACAAGACCAACCTCCTTCGAGCTTCCTACAAAAAATTAAAAGGTTTTTTACAATTAAGCCATCTAACCTCGATGATGTTTCTTTATTGCTCACAGATGCCCTGAGCTCAGATCTTATTGATAAAGAGGCTCATTTTATTGCAGAAAGAGCTATTAGGCTTGGAGATACCACAGTTAAAGAAATTATGGTCCCAAGAGTTGAGATGGTTACCTTGTCATTGTCGGAAGACTCCAATTCACTCATCTCAAGAATTATTGAGTCTGGTCATTCTCGATATCCAGTGTTGGGCGATCGCAAGAATGAAGTCAAAGGCATTCTACTTGCAAAAGATTTATTGCAGACAATGGTGGGTGGAGGTGAGGAATTTAGCCTAGAAAAGTTTGTGCGAGATATTAAGGTAGTTCCAGAGACTAAAAAAGCTGATTCTCTTTTAGAGGAATTCAAGAAAGATCGTTCACATATGGCAATTGTCATTGATGAGTATGCTTCAATTTGTGGCTTGGTTACTATTGAAGATATTCTTGAGGAGTTGGTAGGTGAAATTGAAGATGAGCATGACTCAGAAGATCTCGATGAATTGATTCAGGTCAGCGAGCATGAGTATATTGCAGATGCAACACTTGAGCTTTCAATTTTTGAGCAGAAATTTAATAAAAATTATGATGACATTGATGCTGAGACCTTAGCTGGATTATTTATTAATAAACTAGGACTGCTGCCCAAGGTTGGAGATAAAATTGACTTGGGAGATATGATTCTTTCAGTAACTGCAGCGGACAAGAGAAAAGTAAAAAAAATTGGCATTACTATTAAGACAGATCTATAAATCTCACCCAGCCTATTACCTTCTTCTGACACTCATTGGGTCGCTGAGTTTCTTGGCTTTTGAGCCATTTAACGTTAAGGCAATTCTTCCTTTTACCTATGCAGCTTTTATACATGCTGTACTGGATGCACAAACTCTTAAAATAGCCTTTAAGCGCTCTCTTGCTTGGGGTTTTGGTTTTTGGTTATCAGGTTTAGGTTGGTTAATAGTAAGCATTCACTATTATGGAAATACTAGTATTTATATAGCTTTAATTATAATACTATTAATGTCATTCTTGCTGTCGCTTGTCTTTATTGCTCCAGCTTCCATGCTTAGATTTGTGATCGATGATGAGCATTGGTTAATCTCCTTGCTTGGGGTTGCAAGCTCACTGACCATAATAGAATTATCAAGATTTTATATTTTAGGCGGTGTTCCGTGGTTGCTGCCTGGCCTAATTTTTCTAGATACCCCACTATCAGAAGTCATCCCAATCTTTGGTGTTTACGGTGCATCATGGATCATATATTTTTTTGCTGGATTCCTTGCCCTCAACTTTAAAAACTTCTGGCGTATCTCTCCCAGCGTTATTGGGCTTGTTTTGATTTTGATGTTTCCATATTCACTTGAAAATGAATATCAGGAATCTGATTTTTTAGATGTTGCATTGGTACAGCCCGCACATAGTCCTTTTACAAAATACGAGGATGGCTACAAAATTGTTATTGAAAATGCATTAATTAAGCTCAGTCAAGACCATCAGAATCAAGATTTAATTATTTGGCCAGAATCTCCATTTCCATACTTGAATTCAAGCAAAGAAATGGAAAACTTCTTAAAACGACTGGATGGGTTGCCTCCAGTTATCTCAGGAGGTTGGCAGTACAATGATTCTGAATTAAAAAATGTTATGACTGTGGTAGGAGAATCACAGGTCTATGAGAAAACTCACTTGGTGCCTTTTGGTGAGTATGTTCCATTTGAAAGTTTGTTAAGAGGGCTCATTTCCTTCTTTAATATGCCAATGTCGTCTGTTATTGCCGGTCAAGGCAATCAAGAGTTATTTCAGGTGGGTAAATATCAAGCCCTAGGTCTAATTTGCTTTGATATTGCATTTCCATTAACTTTTATTTCCCAAACAAGAAAAGCAGACTTCATTATTAATATAAGCAACGATACTTGGTTTGGTTCCTCTTACGGACCAATTCAGCATTTGCAAATATCCAGAGTCAGGGCACTTGAGAGCAACAAGTGGTTAGTCAGAGTTACATCTGATGGAATATCAGCAATTATTGATAATAAAGGAACAATTGTTTCTAAAATTAATAAAGGCATCTCAGGGTCATTACAGGGAAGGCTTTATCCTGATACCCAGTCCTCTTTTTACCTTAGCTATGGGTATCCAATTATTCCTTTATTCTCTTTTTTTTGGTTATTATGTTCTTTTGTATTAAGGTTCAGGCCATGAATAGAGTTTTTATATCGCTGATTCTTGTGTCTTCGATCTTTGTTGATGCAGCCCCTTACTCTTTAGAAATTAGCATTACAGAGCAACGGCTGTACCTTTTATCTAATAACAGCCTTGTAAAGAGTTATCCTATCTCGAGCTCAGCATATGGCGAGGGCCAGATCGAGAATTCTTTAAAAACACCCCTGGGAATTCATAAAATTAAGCAAAAAATAGGAACAAATGTTGAGAAATATAACTTTTTTACCAGTAGGCAGCATATTCCAGAGAAAGCTGAAATTATCCATGATGCTGTTGACACCAAGGATGATTATATAACCTCAAGAATTCTTTGGCTTGAAGGAACTGAAGACGGTTTCAATAAAGGGGGGCAAGTAGATTCATTTAGAAGGTATATTTACATTCATGGCACCCATGAAGAGGGCTTAATTGGTCAGAAAGCATCCCATGGGTGTATTAGGATGCTGAATTTTGATGTGATTGAGCTTTTTGAGCTAGTCTCTATTGAAACTCCAGTCAATATAATCTTGTAGTGACTAAACACCACCCATATTTTTTGAATCGCCAAAGCTGAGCTTTGCTTTTCTTTCACTCATCTCTGGTGCGTCTCCAAACGCACCATTTCCGTCTGCAAGTTTTTGAAGCAAGGGTGCTGGTTTCCAGAAATCTGCATCAAGAGCAGCAAAGCTGTTAATCTTTTGAATGACCTCATTCAACCCAAGTTGGTTAGCATAAAACATTGGACCGCCTCTCCATATTGGAAATCCATAGCCATTGATATAAACAATATCCATGTCACTAGATCTTTGAGCGACACCTTCATCCAGAATTTTAGCTCCTTCATTAACTAAAGCTAAAATACATCTATCAATAATTTCTTGATCAGAAATATCTCGTCTTACAAAGCCATTCATCTCTGACATTGATAAATAGACTGCTTCATTTTCAGGAGCTGGATTTGGCGCTCTTGATCCCTCTGAATAGTTATAGAATCCTTTTGCATTTTTTTGGCCAAATCTATCTTGTTCACATAGCTCATCGCCTATTTTATTTGCTAGTGGAGATTCTATATTTGCAAGTTTTCTAGCTCTCCACCCAAGATCTAATCCAACAAGATCCATCATGCGAAATGGGCCCATGCTCATGCCAAATGATTCCAAGGCATTGTCTACTTGGTGCGGCAATGCACCTTCAAGTAAAAGCATATTAGCTTGTTGTGTATACCCAGATAACATTCTATTGCCTATAAAACCTGGAGCGTTTAAAGACACTACAGAAGCCTTCTTCATTTTTTTCCCAAGGGCCATGACTGTTGCCATTGTTTCATCAGACGACTCCTCACCCCTAACCACTTCAAGCAATCTCATGATGTTTGCCGGACTAAAAAAGTGAGTACCCACTACCTTCCCAGGCCTATTTGTAGATGATGCTATTGCATCTATATCTAAACCAGATGTGTTAGATGCCAGTATGGCATTTTCGTTTGTATGAGCATCTAAACTTCTAAAAATTTCCTTTTTTAAATCAAGATTTTCGTAAACTGCCTCAACAACTATATCGACATCTGATAGATCCTCATAAGTTAAAGTTGGAGTAATTAAACCCATCACAGCATCTTTTTGCTCTGCTGACATGCGACTTCGATCCACCATCATTTGATAATTCTTTTCAATAACTCCCATACCTCTTTTAAGATTGTCCTCATCTTGATCTAAAACTAAAACAGGAATTCCAGCATTAGCAAAAAGCATAGCTATCCCACCACCCATAGTTCCAGATCCCACAACACCTGCTGCTTCAATTGGATGCAGTGGAGTCTCCTTAGGTATATCAGATATTTTTGATGCAGCACGCTCACCAAAGAATATATGAATCATTGCCTCTCTTTGTGGATGAACCAAGCATTCCAAAAAGTACGCAGCTTCTTTTTTCATGCCGTCATCAAAGTTCTCTTCGTTTATGGCAGCTTCAACACATGCAATGATTTGACCAGGTGCAAATTGTCCTTTTCTTGTCTTTGCTGCAAGCGCTCTTGCTTCAGCCAAGATATTTTGATCACCTCTAGCTGCAATAACTTTTTTATTTTTATCTCTGACTTTTGGATGAGAATCCATTCCAATTTTGTCATGCAAAAACTGAATTGCATCCTCAATTAATGAATTTTCAGAGATGGCATCTATAACACCTAGTTGCAAAGCCTGCTTAGCAGACATAGGAGTTCCAGCAAGCATCACTTTTAGAGCTTGAGAAGGTCCAATAAGTCTTGGAAGTCTTTGAGTGCCACCTGCACCAGGTAAAAGCCCTAGATTTACCTCAGGAAGACCAACAATGGCTTTATTTGTTCCCATTCTGTAATTACACACCAATGCAGTTTCAAGACCGCCACCAAGTGCTGTACCGTTAATAGCAGCTAAAACAGGCTTTACACTAAATTCTATCTCACGAAGTGCCGTATGAAGGTCTGGACCATCAGGTTTCTGACCAAATTCCGAAATATCAGCTCCAGCAATGAATGATCTGCCTGCACCAGTTAAAATAATGCCCTCAATAACATCATCTTCATTGGCTTTTTTGATATATTCAGATAAACCAGCTCTGACACCGCTACTTAGAGGATTAACAGGTGGATTATCTACCTCTAAAATTGCAATATTACCTTTTGTAGTGTAATTAATTTTTCCTTTAAGCTCGGTTGTCATACTTGGATCCAAAATATTTTTTATACGCAATTATATATTCTTTTAAGGCATTCGCTATAGGTAATAAGGGCTAATAATTCTATATTATTCATATTATTCATATTATTTATTTAATAAAATAAATAATATATATTTATAATTAATATTGATAATATATTATAAGTATATATAATAATTTCCATCAACACTTCTCCCCCTATGTTGTGTTGGTTATTAAAGTTTGGAGGGCTTCGGCCCTCCACTTATACATAGTAAAAAAAGAGATTAAAATTATGAAAAGAAGATTTATTGACCAAGCAGAATTAACAGTTCTAGTAACTGTATTTCTTTCATCTGTATACGCCCTTGCCCCTGTGATGTAATATCTAAGCATGCGCTTTTTACTCATTACATTTTTATCAGTTTTTTCCTTCCAGTCATTTGCTTGTTCAGACCTTCTGGATAGCTCTCTCAGACTTCTTGATTCTGACGATGAACAAAATTTATGTGAGTATTCTGGCCAAGTCCTGCTCGTCGTAAATGTTGCAAGTAAGTGTGGTTACACACCTCAGTATGCTGGCCTTCAAAGATTGTACGAAAAATATCAAGAAGATGGACTAGAAATTATTGGCATTCCTTCTAGAGACTTTTTTAAACAAGAGTTCTCTGAAGAATCCAAAGTAGCGGAATTTTGTTCCACTGAGTACGGGGTAGATTTTCCAATGTTTGCAACTGCTAAGGTTAAAGGTAAGAGAGCACATCCATTTTACAAGAAGCTTATTGCAGCATCTGGTGAGGAGCCGCAATGGAATTTTAACAAATACTTAATAAATAGAGACGGCCAAGTTATCAGCCATTATGAATCAGGAGTTGAGCCTGAATCCGAAGAGCTAACAGCTATGATTGAGAAATTGCTCTAGTCTTTTCCAACAATCACTTTCTCTGGTTTGCAGTTTGCAAATACCCCGTTATCTAAAACTCCTGGAATTAAATTAATTCTTTGCTCAAGCTCTTTTGGGTTTGCAAAACTGAGCCCTTCAACATCTAATATTTGATTGCCTTGATCTGTGAGGAAGCCTTGCCTGAATTCAGGAACACCACCAAGCTTAACCAGTTCTCGTGCTACAAAACTCCTAGCTTTCACTAAAACTTCTACCGGCAGTTTAAATGCCCCCAATTCATTCACCATCTTGGATTGATCAACTATGCATAAAAATTCTAGAGCAGCCGAAGCAATCAGTTTTTCCCTAGTATGTGCACCGCCACCACCCTTGATTAAATTCTTGTTGACGTCTACTTCATCCGCACCATCCACGTAGACAATAACTTCATTGACATCATTGAGCTCAAGCACATCAATCCCATGGTTTTTTAAAAGCGCCGTAGAAGCCTCAGAGCTTGAAACTGCTGCTTTAAATAAATGCTGAATTTTTACTAGTTCCTCAATAAAAAAATTAACCGTAGATCCTGTGCCCACTCCGATAATTGACTCAGGCTTCAGCTTAGGTTTAATATAATCGCAAGCTTCAATTGCTGCATTTAATTTCGAAATACTCATGTTGGTTTGATAATTTAGATTATTATGTATTTGTAATGCGACTTAAAATAAAAAAAACAGGCTCCTTTAAAGCTTCTAAAAAATACTTAGATTTGATTGCTTCTTCAAAAGTATACGATGTTGCAATTAATACACCTATAACTTTTGCTTCTAACCTCTCTGCAAAGGTTGGGAATGATGTGTTCCTAAAGCGTGAAGATTTGCAGCCTATTTTTTCTTTCAAAATTCGTGGTGCCTATAATAAAATTGCTGAGCTTTCCACTCAGCATCAGCAGCGTGGAGTTATAACCGCATCTGCAGGGAACCATGCTCAAGGCGTTGCCAATGCCTGCAAAAAAATAAAAATTCCCTGCTTGATAGTAATGCCTGTTACAGCGCCTGAAATAAAAGTAAGATCTGTAAAAAAATTTGGTGCCAAAGTTTTGCTTTTTGGAGATAACTTTGATCAGGCATCTAAAAAAGCCAGGCAAATGGCTAAAGAGCAAAAACTAGAATTCATTGAAGCTTTTGATGATCCCTTGACCATTGCAGGGCAAGGAACTGTTGGGCGAGAGATTTTAGATGCTGATGCCGAGCTTGATGTCATTTTTGTTCCTGTAGGTGGGGGTGGGTTATTGGCTGGTATTGCAGCATGGGTTGCCCAAACTCAAACTAAAACAAAAGTTTATGGTGTCGAGGTAGAGGATTCTGCATGCTTGACTGAAGCTATTAAAGCCAATAAAAGAGTTCGTTTAAGAGAGGTTGGCTTGTTTGCAGACGGGGTAGCGGTTGAGCGAATTGGAAAACATAACTTTGATGTAATCAGAGAATGTGTAGATGGAGTAATTACTGTAACCATTGATGAATTATGTGCAGCTGCAAAAGATATCTTTGAAGATACCAGAGTCTTATCTGAACCTGCAGGAGCTCTAGCTTTGGCTGGGCTGAAAAAATATTCCAAAAAAATCTCCAATAAAAGACTATTGGCAATTAGCAGTGGTGCCAATGTCAACTTTGAAAGATTGAGCTATATTGTTGAGCGCTCAGAGGTGGGCGAAAATAGAGAGAAACTTCTTAGTATCGAGATTCCAGAGCAACCTGGCAGTTTTCTAAAATTAAGTAAAATATTTGGTAAAAGCCAAATCACAGAGTTTAATTACAGATTGGCAGATGCATCGCTTGCCCATGTTCTTGTTGGCATTAAAACTGAAAATGAAGAAGTATTTAAAAAATTGAAAGCTAAGCTCTCTAGGAATAAATTTAAGCTTACAGATCTTACAAAAAACCAAATCTCTAATGACCACCTTCGACACATGGTTGGTGGGCGCAAAAGTGTTATTTCTGAGAATGATTCTGAGAGATTATTTAGATGTCAATTTCCTGTAAAACCAGGTGCTTTAGTTAATTTTTTAAATGAATTTGGCGCCAAGTGGAACATCTCACTTTTTCACTATAGAAATCTTGGTGCAGCGTTTGCAAATGTTTTGATTGGAATAGAAGATAGAGGAGGCTCTTCATCCGCGCTGGATAAGCATCTCAAAAATCTAAACTATACATTCGTAGAAGAAACGACCAATACAGCGTACAAAACTTTTTTGAAGTAATGATTAGAGACTTTAAAATTTACATTCCAGATGATCAGTTGGACCTGCTGTATCAAAAAATAGATCTTACTAGATGGCCAGATGAAATGAATACAGACAAGTGGTCCATGGGCACTGATAAAGCATTCTTACAAAATGCAATGCATGTATGGAGAAATGATTTTAGCTGGCGCGATCATGAAGCAAAACTTAACGAAGCTGGAAGCTATAAATTTCTTACATCTTCAGGACTAGAACTGCATTACCTGCATCAAAAAACTAACTTAGAAAATGCTATACCTATTTTACTCACTCATGGATGGCCTGGTAGTGTTCAGGAATTCTTGAGTTTGATGCCACTGCTCACCAAGGGCAGGGATGGGCTAGCATTTAATGTGGTGTGCCCTGCAATTCCTGGGTATGGATTTTCTGACAAGCCGACCAAACCAGGAATGAACTCTAAGGAAATCGCAAAGCTTGAGCACGAACTCATGATGGCCTTAGGTTACGATAAATATATGGTTCAAGGAGGAGATTGGGGATCAACTATCAGCAAATGGATTGCTGAATTATTTCCTGAGCATTGTTTAGGATTACATTTAAATTTGGTTATTGCAGGTCCGCCTGAAGGGCAAGATCCCATGGCAGGAGTGACAAAAGAAGAAGCAGCAGGCTTACAAAATTTTACTAAATATCAAGAAAAAGGATCTGGATATTTTGCAATCCAAAGCACCAAACCACAAACTGTTGGTTACGGACTGAATGATTCTCCCGTAGGACTTGCTGGTTGGATCATGGAAAAATTTCATGCTTGGACGGACGAGGATTCAAACAACACAGTTATTTCCCTTGATCAGATGCTGGCCATTGTTTCCTTATATTGGTTCACAGAGTCAATCACATCCTCAGCAAGACTTTATTATGAAAACGGCCAGTCAGGATTTACCTTAAATCCAGTGAAACCACCAATGGCAGGCGCTATTTTTAAAAATGAAATTACCAAGCCGCCTAGAATTTGGGCAGACCATACATACAATGTTATTCAATGGAATTTGCACGAAGGAGGGCACTTTGCTGCGCTAGAAAATCCTGAAATCCTATCTGCAGATATTTTTAGCTTTGCTCAGAAGCTAAAAGAACTTTAAAACCACTCAACCTTAGTTTCAGTGCATACACAGTCCAGCTTAATATCGTGAGCCTCACCAATATTTGCATCAATTTTCTGAAAACCACATATTACACCTACTAGAAGGGGTCTTTTTTTTAATCGTCTTAAAGAGCTAAGAGCTCGGTCATAGTAACCTCCGCCATAGCCAATTCGATGACCGAAATTGTCTACACCTATTGATGGAACAATAATGATATTGTGGTGTTGGGGGGCAATCGTGTCTCCATCAACAGGCTCTAAGATATCAAAAGGATTGGTTGTAAATTTTTTGGTTTGATTAATTGCTATAAATCTAAGAGAGTAATTAGGCCTAATTACTGGCCAAGTAATGGTCCTGCCCATATCAATGAATTTTTTTGAAATGAGATCTAGCTGCACCTCGACATTAGTTGGGGCATATAAGCCAATTGTTTGGACAGAGGGGTTGGATTCAAACTCAGCAAGAAAGGTTTGTTGAATGCTTAATGATAGGGTTTTATTTCGAGTAATACCCAGCTCATTTCTGAGCAAAATTAAGCGCTGCCTGTGTTCATTTTTTGAAAGCATAATTCGTTAAACAAAAACCAATTCACCGCTACCCATCTTTACCTGAACCGAAAAGGACAGGTGGCGAAGTTCATACTGCATCAGGCCTCCCCAAAGGTATCGCACAACAGCAGCAGTGGAAATTCACCTATTAAAATTTATCGGTTCAAAGAATCTAGATAAGTTGGCGAATGAACCAGTCATATTAATTATAGGCTATTTATCCTATAGGTAAAAAAATTATTGAAGTGCCAGATCTATTGATTTAATAATATCTTCAATCTTCTTTGTATCTTTTATGCCAGCCTTGCCATTGCTTCCATTCATTTGCTTGAATGCTAAATCAAGGCTTGTAAGAATTAAGGCATTGGCTAGATCTGGAATTTGCTCAATCTCATCATTTAAAAGCTGAGCTGCTGCTATGAGACCTGCTTTGTCTTCTGGTGGACAGGCTATAGATATATCTTTTCCCATAATGCGTAACGATAAGACTTCTTTATCAGTCATTTTGAACAGCTCGAGAATTCAAGTTTTTAATTTCCTTTTGCAGTTTTAGAATTTCATTCCCTTGCAGGAGCTTATTTTTTTTCCAGTCCCTTTCTTTTTGTATGTAAGCGTTGATGATTCCTTTTTGCTCATCAAAGCGTTTTAAAAGAATTGTTGCCTTGGTAACAAGTCGTTCCATTGGGTTGGTTATGTCGTCACTCATAGATACATTTAGTTTAAGTCTTCATATGCAAATAGGGAAGTTTGAAACAGAAAAGAGTAGAATTAGCAGATGAAAAATTTATACACAGAGCGTAGAAATCAACTCGGAGAGACGTTTCCTGCCAACTCGGCAGTTGTTATTGCTGGCAGTCAATTGCAGTATCGCAATGCTGACTCCTCCCATGCATTTAGACAAGATAGTAATTTCTGGTATTTATCTGGCTTCAATGAAGCAGACTCCACCATAGTGATTCTTATTAACGGTCAGCATGAAGTTCAATCCACCATTTTTGTTCCTAAAAAAGATAAATTAAAAGAAATATGGGATGGGTATCGCGCAGGCCCGGAGGGTGCAATCGCAGACCATGGTTTTGATGAGGCTTTCAACAGTGATGACATAGATGAAAATTTACCTGAGCTTTTGCGTGGCTCAACTAAAGTTTTTTATCCAGTGGGTAAGCATGCAGGACTCGACAGTAAAGTCATTAATTGGATTAAAGTTGCAAAATCTAAAGATAGGCACAGCCCAGCAATCGATATTGCTGATGCCTCTTCTAAGATTGGTAACCTCCGGTTGATTAAAGATACTCATGAAATTGAAATTATGAAGAAAGCTGGCTTGATTTCTGCAGAGGCTCATATAGAAGCAATGAAGCATGTTAAACCAGGTATGAATGAGCAACAAATGGAAGCTTTTTATTTATATGAGTTTGCCAAAAGAGGTGGTAGATTTTCTGCATACACACCAATAGTTGCTGGTGGAGAAAATGCATGCATCTTGCATTACATAGAGAATAACAAGCCTCTCAATGATGGCGAATTACTCTTAGTTGATGCTGGCTGTGAGTTTGAGTCCTATGCATCTGATATTACTCGAACGTTTCCTGTAGGGGGGAGATTTTCCGGTCCTCAACTTGCTATTTATGAAGTAGTTCTTGAGGCGCAAGCAAAATGTATTGAGGCCGTTTCAACCAAAAATAATATTATGGGATCTCAAACTGTTTCTGAAAAAGTTATCACTCAAGGGCTGATTGATCTAGGAATTCTCAAAGGCTCATTGGATGATTTACATGCTCAGGGTGCATTTAAAGAGTTTTATATGCATAAAATTGGGCATTGGCTTGGACTAGATGTCCATGATGCTGGTGATTACACAGAAAACAATGAGTTTATGATGTTTAAGCCAGGCATGGTCACCACTGTTGAGCCTGGAATCTATATCCCATCCTCATCTAATGTAGATGAGCAATGGAAGGGCATTGGAATAAGAATAGAAGACGATATCTTGGTAACAGAGACTAGCAATGAGAATCTTACAAGCGCAGTTCCAAGAGATCCCAAGGAAATTGAAGCTTTGATGGCCTGACCGATATGGGTCAATCAGTCTTAATATCTGGAGGCGGCATTGTTGGCTCTTACCTTGGTCTTGAACTGGCCTCTAGAAGAGTGCCATTTAAAATTGTTGAATCACATCAACCAAATTTATCCAAGGAAATTGGAATTAGGACCTTAACTGTTAATCATAGTGTTGCCGAAAGGCTTGGGGAACTTGGGGTTGAGATTCCAAATGCTTTGATTGATAGGATGAATGTGCATGATGGTATTGGCTCTGGCTCAATTTCTTTTCACTCAGATGAGGCAGATATTGGATATCTTGCAAAAGTTATGAATTTTGATGAACTGCGCAATGCGCTCATTCAAAAAGCTGGAGATGTTTTTATTTTTAATGATTCGGTTGAATCTTTTGTGGCTGATGATGAGTCTATTACAGTCACATTAAGTAATGGCTCTACTCGCACAGAAGCACTTCTGGTTGCAGCTGAGGGCCGCAACTCAAAGATTGCTAAACAAATTTCAAATAACGGGTTTACTAAAAATTATCATCAAGTTGCACATACATTTCTTGTGGATATTCCAGATCTTGATTCCAATACAGCCATTCAGGTATTTCATGAAAAAGAAATTTTTGCATTGATGCCATGCATCAGCGATCAAGCAAGCAATTGTTTTTCAGTGGTGTGGTCACTTCCCGAGGATCCTAATCTTCCTAGCCATGAACTTGCTATGACTGGACTAACCAAATTTGAAAACAAACTTTCATGCTCTATCACACCGGTTAGTGAGCCTTTATCATTTCCTCTTTATGCACATCACCTAGATTCTTATTGCGAAAGAGGGGTATGCATAATTGCTGATGCAGCTCATTCCATTCATCCTTTGGCTGGGCAGGGTATTAATTTAGGCTTTGCAGATGCTGCAATTCTTGCAGAAGAAATTGAACGTGCGTTTCATGCTGGCCAAAATATTGGGCATCTTGCATTTTTAAAAAAATATGAATTAAGGAGAAAAACACTTAATTCTTCTATGCTTAGAGGCGTAGACACTTTGTTTGAAATCTTTCAGCAAGATAATCCATACTTTCGAGTCCTTCGAAATACTGGACTTAGGCTCATAAATCGATTTAGCCTCCTAAAAAAAATATTTATCCTTCATGCTTCGGGAATGAAAAAAATTTAGTTTTTGATTGACTGGCAAGGCAGGCGCTACTAATCTATGAGCCTAATAGATAAATGAGAATCATTCTCAATTAACCTAAGGTGCATTGTATGAAAAAAATTAATTTAGCTTATTTCTCAATCTTAGTTTCGTTTCTTTCTGCATGTCAGCCGACAGATATTAATAGCATTACTTTGTACACTTCGAGGCAGCCCCAACTCATTGAGCCTATGCTGGAGGAATATACTAAGTTGACTGGTATTAAGGTTAATGTTCTTGGTGGTGATGCTCAGCAGTTATTAGAGCGTATTGATACAGAGAAAAATAAAACCGAAGCAGATCTCTTTATGACCGTTGATGCTGGCGTTTTGTGGCAGGCAGCAGAAAGGGGAATATTTGCTCCTGTAAATTCAACCTCTCTGCAAGAAAACATTCCTTCATATTTAAGGGATGAAGAAAATCTATGGTTTGGTCTGGCTAAAAGACTGAGAACGATTGTCTACAACACTGATCTTGTATTAGAGCCACCACTTTCATACGAAGAGCTGAGCACGCCCAAATGGAAGAATCAGTTGTGCTTGAGAACATCACAAAAAGTGTATAACCAATCTTTGATTGCTAGCATGATTGATCGTATGGGAGCTGATGCAACGCAATCAGTGCTCGAGGGCTGGGTATCTAATTTAGCGACCCCTGTTTTTTCCAGTGACACCAAGGCATTAGAGGCTGTTTCAGCAGGGCAATGCTCTGTCACTATCGTCAACACTTATTATCTTGGAAGACTTAACCAAAAAGAGAAAGGCTTAAATTTAAAATTGATTTGGGCAAATCAAGAAACCAGTGGGACCCACATTAACATTTCTGGTGCTGGGCTAATTAAATACAGCGACAATCAAAAAGAGGCCATTAAATTACTTGAATGGTTTGCATCTAAAGATGCTCAGGCTGAATACGCAGGCAGAAATCTTGAGTACCCGGTTCTTGCCGATCAACCCTTGCATCCCCTGGTTGAATCATGGGGCTCCTTCAAAGAAGATCAAATCCCAACTCAGAGGTTAGGAGCTTTGCAAAAACAAGCCGTCATGCTTGCTAGGCAATCTCAATACGACTAGGCTGAATCTTTAGGGGAGGCTTTGAGGTTTTCAAGTAGCTGTGCTGTTTCAAAAAGTGGCAGCCCTACAATGTTTGAATAACTCCCTTTGATCTCCTTAATAAGCTTTCCACCAAGCCCTTGAATTGCATAGGCTCCGGCCTTGCCAAAAGGCTCATGGGTATCACAGTATTTCTCGCACTCAAGGACACTTAGATTACCAAATTCAACGAATGATTTAACAGATATTGACTGAAATTTTGTTTGGTCATTTTTAAATGTACCAATAGATACCCCAGTAATAACTGTATGAACTTGACCTGATAGCTCCATGAGTATTTCAATTGCATGTTCGCGTGACTCTGGCTTACCAAAAATTTTTGATCCCAATATGACCATAGTGTCTGCTGATAAAACAGGAAATATTGGCATCTCTTCTTTTAGAATGTAACGAATGCCTTCTTGGCATTTTTGAAGAGAAATATTTTCAGCATTTTCACTAGGAGACAAGCCTTCATCAACATTCTCTGCTGATGATATTTCGATGATTTGATGCTCAATTTCTACTTGGCTCAAGAGCTCAGTTCTTCTGGGTGATTTGGAGGCTAGGTAGATCATCACTTGCAATTTTAACAGGAGATCATTACGACAAAAGAAAATAAAGGAGTAATTTTAATGACGGGTGCAAGCAGAGGTTTGGTTGTCAACCAACTGTATGAGGACTTAGATTTGATGGATGTCTCTGCAAAGACGCTGATCATTCCTGAGCTAGGCAAGAAGTACAAGATTACAGATGTTGAAGGAACTAAACCTTCAAGCAATAGAGAGGCTCTAGGAGGCCCTAGGGAGTTCTGAGATGCTGTGATTTATTAGCTAGACTTTTTCGCCGCGAGATCTCATTTCCTTGAGAACTTCGTCAATGCCTTTTTTGTCAATGATGCGCATTCCTTTGGTGGAAAGCTTAATGCTGACAAATCTATTTTCTGAGTCTACCCAAAATCTATGCGTGTGAAGATTTGGAAAAAACTTCCTTTTAACGCGGTTATTTGCATGGGAAACGTTATTACCACTTTGTGGCATCTTCCCTGTTACTTGGCATACTTTACTCATAGAAACGCGATTTTATAGGACATCAAGATTCTTAGCAAGACAGAATCCCTCATTATGAATAATTTATTTTTACTTAGGCATGCTAAATCAAGCTGGAACGATGCTGTACTTGATGATTTTCATCGCCCAGTATCAGACAGAGGCATCAATGATGCGCTCTTAATGGGGAAATATCTTGCCTTGAATCAGATTCATTTTGATTTAGTATTTTCTAGCTCAAGTGAAAGAACCCAAGCGACTTTTGATTTAATTTTTTCTCAGACATTTGAAACTCCTGCTCTGCAAATCAAAGATAGCCTCTACCATGCTTCATCAGAAATCATTCAAGAGCTTCTTGTAATGCAAAAGAGCACAATACTTAATATTTTAATCATTGGACACAATCCAGGATTACATCTTTTAACAGAAAAGTTAACTGGTCAGCAACTTGATCATTTTCCTACCTGCAGTCTTGTAAAGCTTTCGAATTTGAGCAGTTGGAAGGATCTTAAAATTGGTATACTGGACCTCGAACTATTCGTTACCCCAGAGGACCTCAAACATGATGGATTTAAAAGTTAAGATTCTTAGCCCCTTGATTGGTAAATCAATTCCACTTCCAGAACATTCTACCAAAGGTTCTGCTGGTTTAGATTTAAGAGCTTGCTTGGAACAAGACATAAAATTAGCTCCGCAGGAGTGTCAACTGATTCCGTTAGGTTTTTCTATCTACATAGGTGATCCTTCATTGGCTGCCTTGGTGATACCAAGATCTGGGTTAGGCTCCAAGCATGGAATTGTTATGGGCAACTTAGTTGGTCTCATTGATTCTGATTTTCAGGGAGAGCTTAAAGTTCCATTGTGGAACAGATCCTCAGATGAGTACTGTGTTAAACCTGGAGATCGAATTGCTCAGATGATACTGGTACCAGTTAAACAAGCAAAACTCACTGTTGTTGAAGAGTTTGACGAAACTGACAGAGGCACCAAAGGCTTTGGTAGCTCAGGAGTAGAATAATCCCTTATAAAATAAAATAAACAAATATTGCTATACCCCAAATAACGACTATCGCTATTTCCCCACCTTTGCCGAACATTGGACTAAGGTACTTGATGCTCACAACAAACCAGAATAAGAACCAACCCCAAATCAACATATCAATTAATAAACCCATACCCAAACCATAACACCAGAAACCAAGACATTGATATCTTGTGGGAAATTAAAGCCAGAGGGAATTTTTTGAATATCTACAGAGCTAACCCAGAGGGCAGCATTTGTTTAGTGAATAAAAAGGGAATTTATTTTGCTTCTTCAGCTTCAGAATCTTCTGCAGCGTCATCATTTTCAACCGCTGCTTCTTCTGCCACGATTTCTTCTGAAACTTCTTCAACAGCTACTTCTTCTGCAACCTCTTCTGCAATTTCAACTACTGCCTCTTCTGCAGCCACTTCTTCTTTGGCAGGTGCCTCAGCTTTTTTTGTTGAAGCGCCAAAACGATCTTGGAATTTCTTCACTCTTCCACCAGAATCTAACATCTTCTGTTTGCCAGTATAAAAAGGATGACATTGTGAGCATACATCTAATGATATATTGTCCTTAAGCGTGCTCATTACAGGCAACACATTTCCACAACTGCATGTGGTAGTTATTTCTTGGTATTTGGGATGTATGTCAGTTTTCATAATAAAATCAGAATTTGGATGAGCACTATAACAAATACACTTAGGTTTACAAACATCTATGGATAAATTTTTTTACGACGTTTGTGTTTCCATTCCACTGCGTCAAGCCTTTAGCTATCACTCAAGCCAAAAAATTAAACCGGGAACCAGGGTGGTGGTTAAATTTGGATCACGGGTTAAGTTAGGAATTATCATCCAAGAGCTTAAGGATGTTGTTATTAAAACCAAGCAAATTGATTTTGTATTAGATGATCAGGCTGTTTTTTCTTCCTCTGAGCTCTCCATTTTTAAATGGGCAGCGGATTATTATCATCATCCGATAGGAGAGGTTGTGACAACTTTTCTGCCTCCAAAATTACGTCAAACTAAAACGAGCCTTACCTTGTCAGCTTTTGAATCTGCTACATACACATCGAAACCATTCCATAAAACATTGAATTCTGAGCAATCCAAGGCACTTGAAGTTCTTACAAAACTTCATGCGTTTGCTCCTGCGCTGCTTTTTGGAGTGACTGGATCTGGTAAAACCGAAATATATCTCCGCTTGATTCATGAGCACTTAATAAATAGTGGCTCTGTCTTGTTGTTGGCACCAGAAATTTCCCTTACTCCGCAGTTGGTCTTGAGGCTGAAAGAGCAGTTTGGTGATCTGGTGGGAATGTATCACTCAAAAATGACTCCTGCATCAAGATACAAGGCTTGGAAGAAATTTAATACAGGGTCATTAAGGGTAATAGTTGGAACCAGATCTGCCGCGATGCTGCCCTCAAAAAAATTGAGCCTCATTATCTTAGATGAAGAGCATGATTCTTCTTTTAAGCAGCATGAAGGCTTCAGATTTTCTGCGAGAGATATTGCTATCAAGCGGGCGCAAAAGTCTAACATCCCGATTGTGCTTGGATCCGCAACACCCTCATTAAGAACACTCAAGTTGGTGGAAGATAAAAAATTTAAAATTGTAAAACTCACTAAGCGTGTCACCAACCAGCAACCACCTAAATTTTCGATTGTAGATATTAATGGTGCTGCTTTGCAAAGTGGCCTTGCTCCCCGTGCAATAGAGGCCATTGCCAATACTTTAAAAGAAAATAAGCAGGCAATGATTTTTATTAACAGACGAGGCTTTGCGCCTCGTTATGTTTGTGCAGACTGCGCCTGGATGGCAACCTGCAATGCCTGCGAGACAGGTCTAGTATTCCATCATCATAACAATAGATTGGTTTGCCATAGGTGTGAGTCTGCCTATGGAGTTCCAATGAATTGTCCCAGCTGTAATAAAACTACGCTCTCCTTTTCAGGCACTGGCACGGAGCAATTAGAGCTAACTCTGAATGGGTTATTTCCCAACACTAAAATTTTTAGAGTCGATAAAGACTCAACCAAGTTAGTTGGATCATTGGAGACATTGCTAGATCAAATACAAGGATCTGAACAAGGCATACTAATTGGTACACAAATGCTGATCAAAGGACATGACTTTCCAAACTTAGAGTTGGTTGTGGCGATTGATGTAGATCAAGGCGTTACAAGTTTAAATGCTGCGGCCACAGAAGACATGGGACAACAATTAATTCAAGTTGCAGGTCGCGCAGGTCGTCTCCATGGAAAATCCCTGGTGCTTGTCCAGACAAGATACTCTGAGGATAAAAATTTACAGCAGTTAAAAAATGGGGATTACCTTTCTTTTGCAGCATCTTTAATGTCTTCACGCAAAATGCTTAATCAACCACCTTATTCATTCGAAGCAGTCTTGAGGGCGTCGTCTCCGAAAGCTACGACTAATCTTGATTTTCTAAATCTAGCTAAAACACTTATTGATTTTAAGAGTTGTATCCTTGCGGGTCCTATGCCATCCATGCAATCCAAAGTTAGAGGGTCTTATCAGCACTATTTACTAATTCAAGCTCCTTCCAGGACTACACTAAACTTGGTGCTTCAACATTTAGTCGGCCAGGTTGAGCAACATAAGTCTTCTGCTAAAGTTAGATGGACCGTTGACGTAGATCCAGTAGAATTTTAGAACTTAAAGTGTAAATTTTTCTCCCACCAATTCCTCAGAGAGCTCCCATAGTTTTTGCGCTTCTCCTAGATCCTTAGAGTAGGAAGAAGATTTGGCGATCTTCCAATCAACAAAGTACTCACCGGTATCACTGCTGTCCTCACGCGTGGCAAGATAAATAATGCTTAATGCGCCCTTGAGTGGAGATCTAAAAAATGGTTTCAGCATCAACTTGAGAGCTTTGCCAAACATGGACTGATTTTGATTACCAAGTGCAGTATTAACTCCGCCAGGGTGAATGGCGTTAACCGTCACCCCTGAAGCTGAAAGTTTTGTTGCTAGATAGCGAGTGAACATTAAATTCGCTAATTTAGACTGCCCATAAGCACTAACCCCCATCCCAAAATCATTTTTTAAGTTGATGTCATCCCAATTTATTTCTTTGACAAATGAGTGCGCCGCAGAAGATACATTAATGATTCTGGCTTCTGAGTTTTTTTCGATGTTAGGCAATAATAAATTGGTAAATAGAAAGTAGCCTATGTGATTAACAGCAAAAGTATTCTCAATTTTATCGCTGGTTTCACGATAGCTAGTATTTACCACTCCTGCGTTGTTAATGAGCACATCAATAACTTGATTGGATGAGGCAATAGTCTGCGCGCACTTTCGAATAGAGGACTGATCTGAAAAATCACAATATTCAGCTTGAATAGAAATATTTGGAGAAACAGCTTTAATCTCTTCAGAAAGAGCATCCATTAAATCTTGATTTCTGTATGTCAGGACTAATCTTGGGCTCTCCTTGGCTAAAGCAAGCGCTGCAGCCTTTCCAATTCCATTCGTTGCCCCAGTGATCAACACGACCTTGGTATTTAAATTCCACATTGCAAGCTCCTTAGATTGAGATTTGTATTGTTTGACCTGGAAATATGCTTTTGTTGCTTAGGTTATTCCAGCCCACAATCTCCTCAATCGTAACACCAAACCGAATAGCAATTTCTGAGATCACATCGCCCTTTTGTATTTCATAGGTCACAAATATTGGTACAGGATTCATGAAGGTATTGGGCTTAGGTTTTTCTTTGAAGTAGTTATGCACTCCCAGAAAAATACTTCTAGCAATCATTCGTCTTCCTGCCTTTCCTTCTAATCTTTTCGCATCATCGGGATTAGAAATAAATCCTGATTCAATTAACACAGATGGAATATCTATTGATTTTAAGACTCTAAAGTCTGCAAATTCCACAGCCGGTTTATGCATTTTAGTATGAGGGTCTCGCTTCAGCTGCTCTAAGATTTTATCGGCCAATACTACGCTGTTAGCAATTTTTGCTTCGTAGGCAATTTGAAAGAGGGTGCGAGCTGCATCTTCATCAAAATCTCTGACATCAAGCTTACCGACCCTTGATTGAACTTCAGGACTTTTCATTAATTTTGATTTGGATAGATTGGCTGCTGTAATGGAGGAGGCCTCTTCTGACCAAACATACACCGAAGCTCCTTTAACTGAAGAAAGTCTAAAGGCATCAGCATGAATTGAGATAAAAATATCCGCTCCAAATTTTCTTGCATTTTGGTATCGATCATCTAAATTTACAAAGGAATCTTTTGATCTAATCATGACAGGCTTATAACCCTCAGTATTTTTTAATGTCCTCTCTAGCTCTTTTGCAATTAACAAGGTTACATCCTTCTCTAATAAATTTTTACCCACCGCACCTGGATCTTTGCCTCCATGACCAGCGTCAATTGCAACAATGATATCCCTAAGATTTTTAGTGATAGTACGATCCCTTTTTATTTCCAATACCAGATCAACGACATCTTTACGCTTAATCTGCCATGGCTTTTTCCAGTAAACCGACCCTTTTAAATCTATAACGATACGCACATCATTCCCAACAGGAGTTGCTCGAATTAATTTCACAGGCTTGATTGAGAGGGACTCCACAGCTTCTTTTAATGTAGTATTTTTTACATCAATTACTATTCTAGATGGATCATCTAAGGCATAAGAGTTAACCAATGCAACTTGATTGAGTTCAAAAACTAATTTTAAATTTCCAGACTCAAGCTCGGAGATTGAACTAAAGCTGATTTGATTGTTAGCAGCAATATTCGAACTGGCAATGCAACATAACCCAATGAGGAGGGCGAAGTTAATTTTTTTCATAGTGCGCTTTTGTGATGGATAAAAATCCTTTATTTTTTGAGATGAGTCTTGCTGTGCGTCTATTGTCATCATGATCTAGTTCCACCTCAAGATCAGGGACTCTCTTTTTTTGAAGGTTTTCTGGCCACTCTATTAGGATGATTTTTGACTGTGCCACCCTTCTATCAAGATCTAAAATCTCTACATCCTCTTCTCCACTTATTCGGTAGAGATCTATATGCAAAAAGAGACTATCTCCAATCAAGTATTCTTCACAAAGAGTGTATGAAGGACTTGTGACAACACCATCCCAACCCGCATTTTTTATCAGACCTCTTGTTAAAGTGGTTTTGCCTGCACCTAAATTTCCCTTTAAATGAATTTCAAATGTTAAAGCCTGCTCTTGAAAAAGCGCACAGTGAATTGCGGCACCCAATTTTAGTGTTTCAACCTCATCTTTAAGCATCAATTCGATCATAATTGTTTGTTTATAAACTGACGTATGGGCTCTATGAGCTCACTTGCTGTTAGGCCAATAGACCCAGTTTTTTTGTAAAAATAATTGCCTGCATTGCTATGCAAAGCAACTCCTACCTTAGCTGCATTAATGGGGCTCAATCCTTGAGCCAGAAGAGAGCCAATAACCCCGCAAAGAACATCTCCAGTTCCTGCAACTGCTAATTCTGAACCTCCTGTTTCGCATATGAATGCATTACTTTCATCCAAGACTATAGTTGCATGACCTTTAAGCACTACAACGGCATGAAATTGATCATGTAATTCTTTTGCAGCTCCTAAACGATCTCCTTGCACATCCTCAATTGTTGTTCCTAGTAAGGCTGCAGCTTCTCCAGGGTGAGGTGTGATCACAAGTTTGTTTGACAATTCCATTGCGGAAAATGGTTTATCACACAGGAGTCTTAGTGCTCCAGCATCTAATACCAGTTTTAGCTGCGTGGCTCTTGCATGTTGCAGCAGCTTAAAAAGCAGTTGCTCAGACCAGAAATTCTTGAACATTCCAGGCCCACATATCAGGGCATCAGCCAAAGGGAAATATGGCTCTAAGTCTTGTGCATTTTCTCCCCCGCAAGCAATGATTTCAGGATTTCTTGTAAGACTTGCAGGAACATATTTTTCTCGTGTGAGAAGATGAACAATGCCAGCACCTGACTTTAAAGCAGACTCTGAGCATAAAATTCCAGCCCCCCCATAACCCTCGTCACCCGCAACTATGACCAAGTGACCATGACTGCCTTTGTGAGAATTATCTTTTCGTTTTGGTAGTAGCTCAAGCACATCATGGAGCTCTAACACTTGAGTGTCTGAAGTGACCTTTTTTATCATGGGATGCCTTATAAATTAATATATCCAAGCCTGTCAGATTTAAAAGAACCAAACCAAATCTCATCTTGTACTTTAAAGCCAACGGTCCCAACGCCCATGTTGCTGCTTTTAAATGAATAAGTTTTTAGCTCTTTCAAGGTTTCTCTGTCTAATTTGCTTAACGACCAGGGCAAGGTGCAATTGACATTACCTCTGCATTTCTCAAAGTCTTGAAGTCCAAAGTTGTGCCATGTTACCCAAATATATCCATCTCGCAATACAACATTATCAGGACCATTATTTTTAAAGATGCCTAGTATTTTCATGTCATCAAGACTAAATAATCGCGTCTCATCTCCAAGATTGTAGTTCACGGCAATATTGTTCTTTTCAAGATCAAGCATAATTCCATTTGGATAAGAGCCCGCAGTCTCTTTTAATTCTATAAAGCCCGCAGATGGAGTCCAATTAATCACAAAACCAGTATCAAATTTAAAAAAATAATTAAAAATCCACTCATTCATCGAAAGGTCTATGTCAAACATATGAGAAGCATAAAAAGATCCGTCGGGTCTCAAGCTCACGTCATTCAGGTAGTATTCTTCTTCTGTTGATACACAACCCATCCATACAATAGCCCAACCATCGTCATGCTCGACCACCTCAAACATCTCCACTCTTTCATTGGGGAGATGACTAACAACTCCAAGTTGCAATCTACCATCTGTTCTTTCAACCAGATCAAGACCATGAGGTGCGATAATTTCCTTGTCAGTCCTCACGCAAGAATCGTCCCCCCAAACATTTTCGCCGAAGCTTATAGGAAGAACTTGTTTGGTTCTAGAGGGAATATGAAAGAGAGCAAGGTTTCCAGGCAATACCTCCTGAATAGGCTTTTGACCACCATATTCTGAAATAATAAAGTATTCACCATCTGGCGTTAATGCAAGATCTTCAGGATTTGAAAACCCACAGACTACATTTAACTCTTTATTACTTTTGCAAGAAGTGAGAGCTTCAAAAGGCTCTACATTATTATATTGAGAAACCAAAACAATCCCTCCCAAAACAAAGATCCCAAGAACAAATATAAATTTTTTCATCTTCTTATTTCGCTCCCCAGCGATCCACGTACTTGTTAATTAGAGCACATAATTCCAATGGTGCATCCAGGGGTACATGATGTGCTGCATGCTTTATAACTTCATAGGACATTGTCTCTTTAAAGTGCTCTTTAATGTACTCGGTAATCTTTGAATTCAACAACAGACTTGTTCCTCCAGCAATGAATAGATTTGGGCATTGAAACTTAAATTCATACTTACCCAATCTTTGTAAAGTAGCAAAAAGTTTGTCATCAAATCTCCAGCGCCAACCTTCATTTACTTCTAGCACTGAGTGCTCTGCAATGTAACGAAGGTACCATGCATTTTCACATTCCTGCGGTGGCATCAATCTAAAACGATTAAGAATAGAAACCTTATCTTCGTAGTATTTAATTTTTCTTAGTGGTCCAGTACTGAGATGATTTTCGTAATCATACGATGGGGGTCGAATTGGCGAGTCAATCATTATTACACCCGAGATGATTTCTGGCATTTCAGTTGCGATGAATCCTGCTACATGGCCTCCCAAAGAATGCCCTACTAAGTATATTTTTTTGGGCTCAGCGTTAGAGTTTTCCTTGATCAAAATAGCTTTGATGCCCTCAGCAAATGATTCAAAATTGTATTCGTTTCTATGATCAGATTCCCCCATCCCTGGAAGGTCAGGTGCAATGATGATGCTCTGTTTATCAAGCATTGGTGCAATAGGATCCCACCATTTTTTATGAGCACCAGTGCCATGAATCAGCACAATAATTCGATCTGTATTTTCTCTGTCCCAAACCTGATAGGACAAGTTCCCCAATGGATCTTGAATAGTTTCTTGCCTTGGTTTATTGATAATAGATTCATGAAACCACGTGGGTGCTTTCTGTATATCTGCTGATAGTAAATTCGTGATTTCCATTAGCATCTATTCTAATGGATAATAAAATTCCATACTAATCATGAACACTTTAATTAAACCAGCAGCTACCGTTATTCTCATGCGAGATACAGATGATGGATTTGAGATTTTTATGGTGAAAAGAAGTCCTCGAGGGGCTTTTGGAAGTTTGCATGTATTCCCAGGCGGTACTCTGGATCCCGAGGATTCATCTCCTATATTGCTTCAACACTGCGAGGGACTGAGTGATATTGAGGCTTCAAAAAAACTAGGTTTAAGCAGTGGGGGTCTCGCCTATTGGATTGCTACCATTCGAGAGTGCTTTGAAGAAGTCGGAATCTTGCTGACCCATCAAAATGATCCATTGTTGAAGGATACTTCCAAGCTAATGGAATACAGAGATCAATTAAATAATAAAGAAATTACCTTTCAACAGATCTGTGAAGCAGAGAACTTAACGTTGAGAGCTAATAATATTGTTCCATGTGCTCACTGGATAACCCCAGTGTTTGAACCCAAAAGATTTGACACCAGATTTTTTCTGGTAAAGGTTGATTCTCTTCAGGCAGGCTCTCATGATGGCTTTGAGCTCACTGATAGCTTTTGGATTTCTCCCACTGATGCTCTAGATAAGATGCATCAAGGTGAGATGAATATGATTTTGCCAACCATTCACACCCTAACCATGCTTGCGGTATTTTCTAACAGCCAGGAAGCTTTTGATGATTTTAATAGCAAAAAAGATGCAGACATCCCAGCAATCCTTCCAAAATTTGTTAAAAAAGATGATGAATGGCTAACCTTTTTACCAGGAGAGGATGGTTATGCAGAAGCTTAAATCAGTCATTCAAAGAATTACGGCAACTAACGGAAGTGTGTTTACTGGCGATGGAACCAACAGTTACCTGATTGGAACTGAAGATATAACTTTAGTTGATCCAGGTCCAAAAATTGATGCTCATCTTTCACACTTATTAGAGCTTGGAAAAAATAAAATCAAAAGAATACTTGTGACTCATACTCATCCAGATCATTCGCCTGGCGCTAAAGTTTTAGGAGATAAGTTAAACGTTCCTTTGATGGGCAGGTTAGTGGCTCAGGATGATTCGAGGCAGGACAGAACCTTTAAACCCGATCAGGTTCTTCATCACGGCGATATTATCAAAACAGATGAATACACTATTGAAGTGGTTCATACTCCTGGCCACGCCTCAAACCATTTATGCTATCTCATTGCAGAAGAAGAGACCATGCTAACGGGCGATCATATTATGAATGGCTCGACAGTAGTTATCGCCCATCCAGATGGCTCTATGAGAGAGTATCTTGACTCTCTTACACTCTTAAAAAATTATAAATTTAATAGAATAGGTCCAGGGCATGGAGACTTTCTAGGAGATCCTTTTGCAGTGGTGGATTGGATCATTGCTCATAGATTAGAGCGCGAGAGCAAGGTGGTAAAAAAACTCCAATTATTCTCTCCTTGCAACTCAAAGACTCTGGTTAAAAAAGTCTATGACGATGTTGATAAAAGACTTCATCCCATTGCGCTTTGGAGCTTAGAGGCTCATTTGGCAAAATTGCTGGAAGACAAGGTTGCAGCGTTTGATTCTATTAAGCAAGTCTGGTCTTTGAATTAATACTTTTTATGGCCACTTTTGCTTTAGGCTGTTTTTATTTAATACAGGGACTATGCATAGGATGGCTGCAAAAAAATAATTTTAATTTCTTTGGTTTCATTTTTAACCCAGCCAATAAAAAAGTTTTTTTAATTCTTGATTTAATATTTCTTGCGCTTTGTATTTTAGCAATCTCAGAACAGGTGCACTGGTTTTTGATGGTCCTTTTTGTAATGCATGTCTTTAATTCAGGGGCCCTGCTTTTATATAGCGATAATTTTTATGAGGTCGAGAATGAAATGAGAGAATTGGGAGAAACTACAATGATTAATTTCATGATTGGTCTGGTTTCAGTGGCGGGGATCTTTTGTATTTACATCACTTACTTATAAACTCAATTTATTAGTAATTAAGCTTTCCACTACACTTGGATCAGCAAGCGTGGAGGTATCACCCAAGTTTGCAACATCCCCTTCGGCAACTTTTCTTAAGATCCTCCTCATGATTTTTCCAGATCTTGTTTTTGGAAGGCCGGGTGCCCATTGAATTAAATCAGGCTTGGCAATTGGGCTGATTTCTTTTGCAACAAATGCTTGAAGCTCTGTTTTGAGAGTCTCTTCCTCAACTGCGCCAATCATTAAGGTTACATAGGCATAAATTCCTTGACCTTTAATTGGATGCTCAAATCCAACAATTGCAGCTTCTGCTACTTTTGGATGGAGGACCAATGCACTCTCTATTTCGGCTGTTCCAAGTCTATGACCTGAGACATTCAGAACATCATCCACCCTTCCTGTAATCCAGAAATACCCATCAGCATCTCTTCTAGCCCCGTCACCAGTAAAATAAAAATCTTTGTATGTTGAAAAGTAGGTATCAATCATGCGCTGATGATCGCCATAAATACTTCTAATTTGACTGGGCCATGGCTGAGTAATAATTAAATTACCAGAACTCTCACCCAGGAGAATCTTCCCTGTTTCATCAACAATTTCTGGTTTAACTCCAAAAAAAGGCAGAGTCGCTGAGCCGGGTTTTGTTGGCGTAATACCGGCAATGGGGGAGATCAAGACAGAACCAGTCTCTGTTTGCCACCAGGTATCAATGATCTGGCACCTCGCTTCTCCTACCACCTGGTAATACCATTCCCATGCCTCTGGATTAATTGGCTCTCCAACGGTACCAAGCAATCTAAGCGTTTTTCTTGAAGTTTGAAGTATAGGTTCATTTCCTTGAGCCATTAGCGATCTCAGTGCAGTAGGTGCGGTATAGAAAATAGTGATTTGGTGTTTGTCACACACCTCCCAAAATCTTGCTGGAGATGGGTAGGTTGGTATCCCCTCAAACATTAGCGTTGTAGCTCCGTTGGATAGTGGTCCATATAAAATGTAAGTGTGTCCTGTAATCCAGCCTACATCTGCAGTGCACCAAAATTTATCACTTTCTTGATACCCAAATAGATACTTAAAACTTAAATGCGCACCCAGTAAATATCCTGCTGTGGTATGCATAACTCCCTTGGGTTTACCGGTAGACCCAGAGGTATACAAAATAAAGAGAGGGTCCTCTGACCCCATTGGTTCGCATGGGCATTCAGATGATGCGGCATCAAATGCTTGTTCATAATTGATATCCCTGCCTTGAGTCCAAGAAACATTTTTGCCAGTCCTTGCAATCACAACACAATACTGGACACCAGGACACTGTGTTAGCGCCACATCAACACTTTGTTTTAATGGAATAGCTTTACCACCCCTGACTCCCTCATCTGAGGTGACTACAATACTGCAATCCGCATCAAGAATTCGATCTTTTAGTGCTTCAGGAGAAAATCCACCAAAAACCACAGAATGAATCGCTCCTATCCTGGCGCATGCAAGCATTGCATATGCAGCTTCAGGGATCATGGGCATGTAGATACATATTCTAGAACCCTTCACCGCTCCTAAGTTCTTTAAAATATTTGAAAATTTACAAACATTTTCGTGCAGTTGCGAGTATGTAATTTCCTTTGATTGATCCAGTTCATCTCCTTCCCAGATAATTGCAGTTTTATTGGGAGATGTCTCAAGATGCCTGTCTATGCAGTTGAAAGCAATATTTAATTCCCCGCCTTCAAACCACTTTACGTTCGCGAAGTCATTATTTTGAATGTTTTGGAATGGAGCGCTCCATATAAGATTTTTTTTTGCTTGGTCTCCAAAAAAACTAGATGGATTTTTAATGGACTCAGCGTACATGGCATCATATTCATTGATATCTTTCAGGTGAGGGTTTTGCAGGCTAGCAGGCGGCTGGAATATCTTTTCGCTCATGCGCTAATTATATTAAATAATAGATGGCTGAGGGTTGATAAAATTTTTGCCTCTAGGATCTGACATAATTTTGTTAACCAGCATCTCATAATCGGAGCCGTCGCTCTCTAGATTAATATCTGCTGCGTTGATGATAAGCAGCGGGGCTGTCTCAAAGGACAGAAAGAATTTTGAGTAAGCGTCATTTAATTTTTCTAGATAATCCACAGTAAGAAATTTTTCATCTGGATTGCCACGCTTATTAATTCTCTCCAACAGAACTTCCACAGGAGCTTGGAGATAGATCACAAGATCTGGAGATGGAGCATCAATGGTCAAGTGATCATAAACCTTGTCATAAAGACCCATCTCTTCATCTGATAGAGTTACTTCTGCAAACATGCGGTCTTTCTCAATTAGAAAGTCAGCTACCCGAACAGGCTCAAATAAAGAGCGCTGCTTAAGATCCTCAATTTGTTGCATCCGTTGAAACAAAAAGAATAGCTGTGTAGCAAGAGCTGATTGCTTGGGATTTCTGTAAAAACTTTTTAAGAATGGATTCTCTGTGGGCTGCTCAAGGACAACATCATAGTTAAAGGTCTCTGCAATTTTATGAGCAAGCGTTGTTTTTCCAACTCCAATTGGGCCTTCTATGGCGATGTATTTTGGAAGCGGGGCTTCCTTTAAAGCTGGTTCCATATGGTAATTTTTATCTTTGGTAAAGGTTAGCTTAACTCTCCCAAGAAACCAAATTTTTTCTCTACTGGCCCTTTTCTACTATCTCGAAGCTCTTGTACAATCTCAAGTTTTCTAGTTCGATTGACTGATTGAAATTCAGTCCACCACTTGCCAATGCCTTGTTTATCGCCTGCAGATTCTTCTCTTAGCAGCAAAAAATCATATGCTGCTCTAAACCTAGGGTGGCTCAGAACCCTGTGTGGCTGATTGCCTAGGCGTGTTTCTAACTTTAATTGCAAAGACCATATATCCTTAATGTAGCCATGAAATTTTCTCGGTATGGCCGTCACTGTTTGCTGCTCCCTAATCACACTATCCATATATCGATAAAATTTTCTTAAATTAATGGTGTTGTCCTCAACAGAAGCTTCCAAAAGTTTTGGCCATAATAGAGCCGCTAATAAGAATCCAGGAGTTACTGATTGAGATGATTTAAGCCTGTTATCCGTATTAATTAAGGCGGCATGCTGAAAAGATAGACCAAAGGAACCCTCTGCTTGGGCTTTCACATTCAGAAGGTATTGTAATATTCCGAATGAACTAAGTTTTTTGAAGTTATTAAGTGCCTGAGCAGAAAGAAAGATTTTGCAAAACTCATCGAATAGCCTAGCGTTAGAAATATTGCTCAGCAAATGGCCTTTTTCGTAAATCGCCTCTTTTACATCTCCAGAAATCTTAAAATCAAGCTTTGAGCTAAATCTAATTGCTCGTAAACTCCTTACAGGGTCTTCTTCAAATCGAACCATGGGGTCGCCAATTGAGACAATAATCTTTTTTTGAACATGCTGCACACCATTGTGAAAGTCTCGCAAGACAGAATCCAGTGGATCAAAGTACATTGCATTAATTGTGAAGTCGCGGCGCACACAGTCTTCTTCCAAGGTTCCCCAGACATTATCTCTCAGGATTTTTCCATCCTGGTCTTTGATTACCTCATCGCTATTTTTAGCTTTTGACGCATCTGCTCTAAATGTAGAGACTTCTATTAGCTCATTTCGAGAAAAAACATGAACCAACCTAAATCTTTTTCCAATAATCCTGGAAGATCTAAAGAGTTTTCGAATTTGCTCGGGGGTGGCATCTGTTGATATATCAAAATCTTTGGCTTTAATGCCGACCAAAGAGTCGCGTACACATCCTCCAACAAGAAAAGCCTGATGATTAGCTTTTTTCAATGACTTGATAATTTCTAGCGAAAGAGGGCTGAACTTATTATCTGTGAGATTTTTTGGAGGTTTGGAAAAAGATAAGTCGTTTTTATTATTCAATAGAATCTATTTACACAAACAGCGTTGTGTTTAGCCACCAAGTTGTTTTTCTTTAATTTCATCTAGAGTTTTACAATCGATGCAATGGGTAGCAGTTGGCCTTGCTTCAAGTCTTTTGACTCCAATATCAATTCCACATGCATAGCAGTAGCCGTAGTCTTTCTGTTTTAATTGTTCTAGTGATTTAGCAATCTTATTAATGAGTTTACGCTCTCTGTCCCTTGTTCTTAATTCAAACGCAAACTCTTCTTCTTGAGAGGCTCGATCAATTGGATCTGCATAAGATTCTCCCTTATTTCTTAAGTGGTCAAAGGTTTTTTGCATCTCATCTTTTAAATGCTCGCGCCATTCAATTAGGACTGCATTAAAATGCTTCCTCATAGCAGCACTCATATACTTTTCACCCTTTTTCCCCCTGTAAGAAGAAATGGGAGTGTCTCTAGATTTCTTAACTGCTTTTTTAGGAGCTGCCTTCTTAATTAAAGTTTTTTTAGGAGCTGGAACCTTAACTGCAGGTTTTTTCACTACCTTAGTAGCAGTTTTTTTAGTTACAACTTTGGTTTCTACTTTTTTTGGCATATTTTGTAATTAGAAAGAATAAATTTTTTTTAGGCGCCTGAAATTATCAGATAGAGACAATTTTAGCTAGCCTTTTTGTAAATTATTTAAAACTTGCTTATATCCCTCCTTGCTTAATCTAGGTCCAAAGGACTCAACAATTTTTGAAGCACCAAAGTTCGCGAATTCAGCACAGGCCTTGAGATCTTTTCCTTCTAGTAAAGCATGTAAAAAGCTTCCTGCATACATATCGCCTGCGCCTAGAGTATCAATAGCGTCTATGATTGAGCCATCGGTATAGATGATTTCATCTGCAGCAACTACTGCACTTCCTTTGCTGCCAAGAGTCACTACAGAAGTGTAGGATTTAGATTGCAGAAGATGCATTGCATCGTTGAGTGTATTTGCTCCGGTAAATGCCATTGCCTCATCAGCATTCCCAAAAATATAATCTAAGCCATAGCTTTCCAACTCAGTAAACTGGTCCTTGAATCCTGCAACAATACCCGGGTCAGATAGCGATAGTGCAATCTGAACCTCTGGATAATCCTTAAGATAATTAAGAATTTTTAAAGTGCATCCATAATTTTCAGGACTTGTAACCATATAGCCCTCTATGTAAAAAATTTTTGATTCAGAGACTTCATCTAGATTAATATCTTCATCTGTAAGCGCCGAGCTGATGCCTAGAGAGGTTGTCATGGTTCTTTTAGCATCTGGGGTAACCAACACCAAGCATTTCCCTGTTGGGGTCGAAGAGCTCTCAGCCATTGATCCTGAATGTGAAACTCCAGCTTCCTTTAGGCTTTCTAGGTACCTTGCGCCATCGACATCATCAGTGACCTTGCAAATATGAAAACAAGTTGAGCCAAAGCTAGCTGCAGCAACCAAGCTGTTGGTTGCAGACCCTCCGCAGTCAGAAATTGTTTCAGCGCCTGATGCAATTAGCTTCTCAATAATTGGTGCTTGCTCCTCTGGACTTGAAAGAGACATCTGATCAATCTCCAATCCAAGTTCTATAATTAGTTCTTGAGGAACCTTAAACACAGTATCTACTAGTGCATTTCCAATGGCGCTTATGTCATTTTTCATACTAAATTTCCTGAAGTGCTATTTTAATCTTATCAATTGTTTGGTCTAAAATATTTTGATCATGAGTTGTAGATATGAACCCGGCTTCATATTTTGAAGGCGCAAAGTATAAACCATTCTTTAAACAAGCATTAAAGAATTCCTTGAAAAGGTGATCATTGGTTTCTGTTACCTCGTCATAGTTATTAGGCAGACTTTCACTAAAGAAAAACCCAAACATCCCGCCCATAGCATCAGCAGAGAATGGCATGCCTTTTTTGTGCATCATTGCCGCCATCTCTGTAAGAAGAAATCTCGAGTTCTCTTGCAATACATCATAGGGGTTGTCTTGAATTAACATTGAGAGCAGAGTTATTCCAGCTGTCATAGCTAGCGGATTTCCCGATAAGGTGCCTGCTTGATAAATGGGTCCAAGAGGAGCCAGTTGATCCATGACTAATTGCTTGCCGCCAAATGCACCAACTGGCAAGCCTCCTCCAATAACTTTTCCAAGAGCTGTAAGATCTGGATTGATTTTATATACACCTTGGGCTCCACTCAAATTAACCCTAAATCCTGACATCACTTCATCAAATATTAAAAGCGCTCCTGTTTGATCGCACAATCTTCGCAAGCTTTCTAAAAAAATTTTTTGACCTGGAACAAAACCCATATTGCCAGCAACTGGCTCCACGATTATAGCCGCGAGATCATCACCAATCTCAGTGACAGTTTGGGTAACCGCTTCAATGTCATTATATGGACAGCTTGAGGTTAAATTAGCAAGCTCCTTTGGTACTCCTGGGGAATCTGGAAGCCCAAATGTAGAAACTCCAGATCCTGCTTTGACAAGAAGAGAGTCTACGTGACCGTGATAGCAACCAGTAAATTTGATAATTTTCTCTTTACCAGTAAAGCCTCTAGCCAGCCTAATGCAGCTCATAGTTGCCTCAGTTCCTGAGTTAACCATTCTAATTTTTTCCATACTTGGAAGCTGACTTCGGATCAGAAGAGCTAGCTCACTTTCAAGCCCTGTAGGAGCACCATAACTAGTGCCTAGATCTAATTGTTTCTTTAAAGCTTCAACAATGACAGGGTGCGAATGACCCATGATCATCGGCCCCCAAGATCCAATAAAATCTATGTACTCATTGTTATCCTCATCTAAAAGAATGGGGCCTTTAGCAGATTTAAAAAAGATAGGGCTGCCATCAACATTTCCAAAGGCTCTAACAGGCGAATTAACCCCACCAGGCATCAAATCTTTTGCTTGTTTAAATAGCGAGGCTGAGTTTTTATTATTCAAAATTATCTTATTGATTCTCGATTCAAGATTTTATTAACATGGGGTATCATCCGAACCGAAGACTCCATGAGAGGATCCAATTATATCAAATTTTGAGAGCTTGGCTTTATCAAAAACATCATTTGTTAATTATTTAGATGCCATTTTTAAAACTTAAAAACAGCAGCAATAATTGCAATTAACAATAAGATCACAGGAGCTTCGTTAAAAACTCTTAATTGAAAGCCTGTCCACTTATGATTGCCAGAAGATAAATCTTTATAAATTCTCCAACAATAAAGTTGATAAACAAACAATAGTAAAACCACCACTAGTTTTGTAATAATCCACCTCTGAGTAAAAAAGACCAGAAGATCTGAGCTAGTAGCTGCCATCATCAAGCCAAACAAAATAGCTAAAATTCCAAGAGGTGTCATAAACCGATACAGCTTCCATTCCATGATTGAAAGTTGTGCTTTCGCCTCCTCACTTTGACTTTCAACATGGTAGACGAATAGTCTTGGCAGGTAAAAAATTCCAGCAAACCACGAAACCATGAATAATATATGTAATGTTTTGTAGGTAAGGTAAAGACTCATATTCATTTTTTTTATATTTCTATAATATGATATCGAAAAATTTCACTACACCCTATTGTTGAATCTATTTTTATTCCTATAAACTAACCATTGTATGAGTAACACTTCAAATTCAATTGCCCTAAGCGAAGGTGCCATTCAGCGCATCCATTCTCTTTTACCAGATCAGGCTAGCATTTTTTTTAGAGTGTATGTTACAGGTGGTGGTTGCTCTGGTTTTCAATATGGCTTTAAGTTTGACGAGTGTCCGGCTAACGATGATGATGTTATGAACCACTCAGAGTTTTCAGTTTTACTGGATTCACTCTCCTATCCATATTTATTTGGGTCAACTTTAGACTATGTTGAGGATCTCTCTGGATCAAGGTTTGTAGTCACAAACCCTAATGCAAAGACAACATGTGGCTGCGGAGAGTCATTTACTATTTAGGCCCTAGTTACCACTCCAAGCAATCCTTTTTTTATTTGGTTGTTGCCAGTCTGAACAATCAACTTGTTACCTCTAAATCTCTGCTGTGCCATCCAGCCAAAGGCCATAGACTCTATTGCTTGAGGATGAAAGCCATACGTTGAGGATGAAATCAGTGGCAGGGCAGCATGATGCTCAATTCTTCCCATAAGATGTTTATTATTTATGCCACCACCACAAACAATAATCTCATTAACACCTTGAATCTCTGATTGAATGGAACGAGAGATTGAAATAGCAGTTAGTTCAGCCAGAGTTGCCAATACGTCACATTTTGACATTTGTAACAATTGCTCTGGAATAAACTGAAGATTAAAAACTTCTCTTCCTGTAGATTTAGGATGGCATTTTTTAAAAAATGCATGTTTCAACATTGCATCTAAATTTTTCTTACTTATCAAACCTGCAGCAGCCCATTTGCCATTTTTATCAAACGCACAGTTAAGAATTTTCTGGCAATACACATCCATAAGACTATTGCCAGGACCGCAGTCAGACCCTAAGAATATTTGATCTTTTCCTAAAAAAGAAAAGTTAGCTATGCCTCCAATATTCAGTATTAATTGAGAATGCTTCGAGCTTAAAAAAATTTTTTGATGAAACTCAGGCACGAGGGGAGCACCTTCGCCCCCAAGATGAATGTGACTATTTCTAAAATCACTGACAACATCAATGCCACATAGCTCAGCTACAACTTTTGGGTCTCCTGCCTGCAAAGAGAATGGATATTTTCCTTGAGGATGATGCCAGAGAGTTTGTCCCGATAGCCCAATCACTTCAGTAGATTCCCTAATCTCCCCATGCTCAGAAAAAAACTTATTAATCGCACTAGCAAATGCCACTCCCACATCAGCATGAATTTCGTGCCATTCAGATATCCCAAGTTCCTGATTTTGAATAACGGCTGCAATTCTTTTGTGAAGATTGCGCGGGTATTTGTAGGATGAGAAATAATGAAGTTTAATTTTTTTAGTTCCCGAGATAGCGCAAACATCAATTCCATCATGGCTGGTACCACTCATGGTACCTATAAAAAGATTATTGGAAGAATTTGGCATTTGGTGAGTTGGCAAGGAGTTGATTGGCAAGATTTAAATAATTATTTTTTGTTAAATCAAACTCTCCTAAAAGATTCTTTGCAAGCGGGCGAGCTGATGGAAGTGATACCTTGAGAGGATCCGCCCTGTTTTCTCCAATTCTAAATTCATAATGAAGGTGAGGGCCGGTTGCAAGACCAGAATCTCCAACATAC
>ENA-OSJC01000395-OSJC01000395.1-marine-metagenome-genome-assembly--contig:-NODE-395-length-43242-cov-10.821893_pt1 | contig 43242 bp, 41 predicted proteins | sample MGYA00237885_ERZ534234 | MGnify/ENA primary metagenome ERZ534234 (study PRJEB26413, sample SAMN06343907) | marine metagenome | isolation source: coastal waters | place: Atlantic Ocean: West Antarctic... | reverse complement strand
AACCAAATTACGATAAGGGTTACATCATCAACAGCGCAGACGCTATATTATTACTGCAGAATCCACGCACGCCAGGGTGGAATAATTACTGTCAAATGATGGGTTCTTTGTATTATGGTGGGGTGCAGTAGTTGTATGGTTTTTAACTGGAGTAATAACTCTTTAACAAAGAATAAAAAAATATTGTATGTAAAAGCAAATATACTCTGACGATCCAATGCCCGTATTGACGGTGAAGTAAAAATGACCTTTTAAAAAGCACTTCTTGTTTTGCATATAACCATGGTGTTTATATTTATTATATGGGGGGTGTATAACTATAGTTCTGGAATATCGATGGGGTTTTCGGATTATTGGGGTAGTTTGATCATACTTTTTGCTGTACTTTCAGGCACCCTCCACATGCAAAATAAAGAATGAAGTCTCATTCACTGTTCAACGTCGAACAGTCTCGGTAGAATTGAGCTAATCATATCTTTATAAGACACTTTTAATGAAAAGAGTACTTTTAAATTACCCAATTCTTTTGATTTTGATCTTGGGGATAGCGCTAAGATTTTATAATTTGGGTGTGATCCCAGGAGAGACCTTTGATGAAATTTTTTACCCCCTTTATGGGTTGAATTATCTTTCGGGCGTAAAGTTCTTTTCAGTCCACCCACCTCTTGGCACCTATCTTATTTCTTTAAGTATATATTTATACTACCTGGTGCCATGGACCGATACGTTAGCTTCAACGGCCTTTGACATAGCTAATTTAGACCCAATAAGTTACCGCTGGCTTAGCGCTGTTGCGGGATCAACGCTTATTTTGGTTGCTTACAAGCTTAGCATGCAACTTCTTAATCAAAAGGGGTTTGCTCTTTTAGTCGCACTTTTTTTCTGCTTAGACGGGTCATTACTTGTTGATTCAAGATTTGGGTTAATCAATATTTATCTCAGTTTGTTCGGTTTCACAGCAATGTTATTCACAGTGAAGGCATTTAAAGACAACAACAATCAGCCGCAAAATATCGCGTGGGCACTGATTTTCTTGGGGCTAACTGTTTCGGTTAAATGGAATGGTTTGGGATTTTGGGGCGTCTGTCTTGCGAGTATGATACTCATATTTCTATTGTCCAAAATAAGCTCAAGGATGCAACAAACGATGGGTTTGTTTGACCCTGAGGGCCTATTAAAGAGCCGACCTTTATGGGCTTTATTGGTCGTTCCATTTTTAGTTTATGCCTTAGTTTGGATTCCAGATTTTGTCTTTATGGATCAATTTTCATATTTTGAAAAACACCAGCAAATGGTTTCTTTCCATTCAAATAATATTGAGGAAACTCCTCACCCTTATCGCTCGGACTGGTATACATGGCCGATAATGATAAAGCCCATAGGATATTACTTTGCTTCACATGATGTTCTTCTTCCGGGTGGAGCGAAACAAACTATTTTCACCAATGTACATCTATTCCCTAACCCTGCACTTTATGTATTTTCATTTTTGGCGATATTTGTGATGAGTTTGACTTGGGTTCAAAGAGCATATGAGGCCATAGTAACCAAAACCTATGAATCAGAATTCTTAGTGATTTCTTTTGTTATCATCGGATTTTACGCTAACTTTTTGCCTTGGGCGCTAGTATCTAGATCGGTATTTCTGTACCACTACCAGCCAGCGTCAGGGTTTGCATTCTTGGCATTAGGGTTTATTTTGTATAAAACTAGCCAAAGGCAAGGGAAAAAATTTGAGGTTTTATACAGGGGTGTTCTTATCATGATTATAGCCGCTGCAATTTATTGGCTTCCCTTTCAGCTGGGCCTGGACATTGAGAGAGAGCGCTTTTATCAAATGATGTGGAGTCAGTCTTGGATTTAACCGATAAATATGAGTCCGAAAACGCAATGCAGGCCGAGGCGTGCTTCATTTTGCCCACCTATAATGAGCAGGCAAATATACAGGGCACCATTGAGGCAATATTTGAGCAACAAACTCGGGTCTCTGGTTACACATTTAGGATTCTGGTTGTTGACGACAATTCATCTGATGGAACCCAAGAAACAGTTAATAACTTGATTGAGCAGCATGACTTTTTACACATGATAACTGGCAATAAGGTCGGCCTTGGCGATGCTTACAAGCGCGGCTTCCACCATGCTTTAACTATGTTCAAGCCAGATGTAATTTTCCAAATGGACTCAGATGGGCAACATGACCCTACGTTAATACCTGACTTTATCCACCAGATACAGCAAGGTTTTTCCCTTGTGGTTGGTTCTCGATTTGTAAAAGGTGGCTCTACGCCAGAGTTTTCTTTGCGAAGAAGGGTTATCAGTAAGTTAGGTAACTTCTTGGTCCGCTATGTTGGGGGTGTCCGACATATCAAAGACTGTACCTCTGGCTATAGGTGCATCGCGGCTTCCTATATAGAGAAATGTAATCTTGGCTTCCTTTCTACTCGGGGCTACTCATTTCAGTCTTCGCTCATATGTGAGCTTGTCGCACAGGGCGCAAAGAGCAAAGAAATCCCTATTGTGTTTACACAAAGAAATGCCGGCGAATCAAAATTATCGCTTAAAGACCAGGTAGAGTTTTTGTTGAATATACCTAAACTAGGCTTTCATAGTCATAAAGATTTTATTAAGTACTCAATTGTTGGGTTTTCTGGTGTGCTTATTAATTTGGGAGGATATGTTTTTCTGACGCGATATTTAGGAATGGCGCAGGAGGTTGCGCCACTTTTGTCTATCGAGGCGTCTCTACTTTCAAACTTCTGGTTTAATAACTTTTGGACCTTTAAGCGGAGGTCGATCCGCACCGGGGTTTTATCTCGTTTATTGCAGTTCCATCTGGTGGCGGGCATGTCCGGCATCATCAATTACGCTCTATTTTTTCTAACGTACAAATATTTAATGATTAATGATATTTTTGCTAATTTGTTAGGTATTGGCGCGGCGGCGATCGTAAATTATCTAATTAATTCGAACTGGACATGGAAAAGGCAATAAGTCTTTTGGTTTTCAGCAAAAAAGCACGCTCTGCTAGAGCGAGTCAAATACCGCGCGCCTAATGCGCTGCAAGATAATTCCTAAGGATTAAAAACCTTGGCGGGAGAAACGACTGTGTCGAGCTCAGAAGCCGCGCTATTGCACTAACGATATATTGGCAGTTATAATGCCAATATATACAGCGCCTAATTAGAAGGATAAGACCAGCATGAAAATTTTACGAACACCAGATCACTGTTTTGAGGGTATCCAAGACTACCCATTTGAGCCGCATTACACCGTGATCAAAACTCACGATGGTTCTGATTTACGTATTCATCACATTGACGAGGGCCCAGCAGATGGTCCAATCTTATTGGCTATGCATGGCCAGCCCGTGTGGAGTTATTTGTACTCCAGGATGATCCCCCACTTAGTTAAGGCGGGGATTCGCGTGATTGCCCCAGATCTCCCCGGTTATGGTAAATCTGATAAGCCCGCTGCCAGAGAGGACTATAGCTATCAGCTGCAAGTAGACTGGATGAACCAATGGCTAGTGAAAAATGATTTTTCTAACCTCACTTTTTTTGGCCAAGATTGGGGAGGTTTAATTGGCCTACGTATGGTGGCTGATAATGGTGATCGATTTGATCGAGTCGCTATGGGGAATACTGGATTACCCTATAGTCCAAATGTTCCTCAAGAGATTGTTGATGAAATCTTAGCGTTCAGAGCGGGGCCAGAGAAAATCACAATGGCATCTATGCGGAAGCAGGTCAGCAAAATGAACGGTTTTGGCGGGGAGGACCCCTATTCAGGGATCCGAAAATTTGCTTATTGGCAGAAATATACCTGGGATACCATCAACCCCCCTGCTGGGATTATTGCGTCATCAATGATGGAAACGAGAAATAAATTAGCTGTAGCATTAGAGCTGGCAATGGTTAATCTTGGGTTATCAAATATATCACCATTTGGTTCTAGTATTAGTAAAGCGTTTGAAGCGCCTTTCCCGAGCGCCGCGTTCAAGATGGCAGTGCGAGCGATGCCTAGTCAGGTGCCAAGTATTCCTGATCGCTCTTTAGAGGCCCAAAAGAAAGCATGGGATTTCTTTTCTGAATTTGAAAAGCCCTTTTTATGTGTTGGTGCTGGCGACGACCCAGTTACGAATGGATTTGAAAAGCAATTTTTAGCCCAAGTACCAGGAACCAAGGATCAGCCACATGAAATGATTGGCGGCGGCCATTTTTTCCAGTGGACACGGGCTGAAAAGCTATCTGAGACCCTATCTCGATTTATAAAGTCCAACAATTAGGTTGTAAACTTGTGCAAAACCCTCGACTATCCTACCTTGTTATCACCACAGAGAGTCGAGGATCATGTTTAGAACAAGTGCTGTATTTCTAATATCCGTGTTGATCGCCATGTCATGCGTGGCGCTTCAAACATCAGTATCCAATCTCTTATGGCTCAACTCCATCAACATGCCAGTAACCGTGTCAGTTATTGTTTCTATGCTGATGAGTGATTTAGTGGGGATGAGTGCTGCCGGGGCTTATCCCATTATTGTGGTTGTGTTTGCTGGGTTATTAATTGCCTTTATAGTGGCCTTTCTTCTGTCAAAGTGGATAAATACTGGGCGCCGAGTGCTCTACGCTTTAGCTGGCGGTACAGCATTATTCGCCATTGTGGTATTGATGCCTCTGGCCTTTTATAATCTAGACTTAATTGCCGGCGCACGCACCCTATGGGGTAAGCTGTGTTTAATTTTGGGGGGCGCGATTGCTGGATATTACTTTGGGGCACAACTGTCTGGAGGACACGATAATGAAGAAGCCTAATAGAGCGGCCTTATTGGCCAGCCTACTGTTTTGCTGCCTGTTTGCGTATGGCAGCGAGACTAATTACCAAACAGAAATTATCGTTGAAGGTCTGGATAATCCGTGGAGCTTAGCCTTTGTCTCTGACCGGGAGTGGCTAGTGACCGAGCGCTCTGGCAGCCTTCGCTTTATCACTGATGGCGTACTTAATCCTGAGCCAGTGGTTGGGGTCCCAGAGGTGTTATTTGCCGGTCAGGGAGGACTAGCGGAAGTTCTTTTACACCCTAATTTTTCTGAAAACAAACTGATTTATCTGTCCTTTGCTGGTGCTGACGGAGACCAAAAGAAATTAAATCGACTGGTAGTTGTGCGTGGCCAGCTAGAGGGAAACAGCCTAGTGAGTGTTGAGACTATTTTTGGCTCGGAGCCACTGCGTAAAACAGCCGCACATTACGGGGCACGGATACGATTTATGGCAGATGGGACTCTCTTGATCACTTCTGGAGACGGCTTTAATTATCGCGAAAAAGCGCAGACGCTAGATAACCATTTTGGCAAGATGATCCGTATTAATGACGATGGCAGCATCCCAAAAGACAATCCATTCCTTGACACTCCTGGGGCTCTCCCAGAGATTTGGTCCTTTGGACATAGAAATCCTCAAGGCCTGGTTATCGCAAGTGACGGCACAGTCTTTGAAAATGAACATGGCCCCATGGGTGGCGATGAATTAAATATTGTTGAGCCAGGCAAAAACTATGGTTGGCCAGCAATAACCTATGGCGTTGATTACAGCGGAGCTATTATTTCGCCGTTCACAGAACAACCAGGTATGGAGCAGCCTATTAAGTACTGGGTACCCTCTATAGCCCCATCGTCGATGTTACTTTATCGCGGTGATATGTTTCCCCAATGGCAGGGCGATTTATTGATATCAGCACTAGTACCTGGCGATGTTAGACGCCTAGAAATGGATGGCCAAACAGTTAAGAGCGAAGAGACATTATGGGGTGAATTTGGCAGGATTCGTCATATTGGAGAAGCGCCAGATGGAAGTTTGATTCTGGTCACTGACGGTTCTGAAGGAAAACTAGTTCGAGTCACCGCAATAGAGTGATTAGAGCTCAAATGAGCGATAAGCATTAGCCTGCTGCACTAACGCAGCTCGAATAGCGCTTTCTGAATAGCAAGGCTCGTCGAAGGCAATAAAATAACGATTTCCCGCAGACATGATGTAATAGCCGTCAGTACATAACGCTAACATCTCTGCTTTGGTGTCAGCAATATTAAATTTAGCATTCAGAGCAGAGCAAAGAACATTGCGATGATCGTCGTTCATATGTTCGATCATCGGCGATTCATTCTTTTGCCACGGTGGGGTAGCTGCCGTCCAGTGGGTAGTATCTAACCAGCCAATTTGGCCAAACCCACCGATCCAACGAGCCTTGACGATGGCCAGCTTATAAAAATTGAAGCCATGCATACGAGAGTATCCCTCACTTTCAGGGAGGAATTTTAAAAACCGAGTCTGATAAGACCTCGCTTGGTTATCATCAACGCGTGTTAAGTCTCCCATTAGGCTAAGTCTAGCGCTGGTCTGTTTATCGCCCTGATGGGCGGCTGAAAATATGGTGGCACAGGCTCGAGAATCATTTAAGACGTTTTTAGTATGTTCAGCAATATCACTGGCATAGACTATTAGCTCGCGATTGCCATTGCTGGCAAACGTAACGAAACTCCCAAAGGGGTAGTTATCAGAGCTTTTTGAGAGTGTTGATAAAACGGCTGTGTCACTTGATCTAAATAAGTTGACGGCGTCTAGTTCGTATTGGGCTTTAGAGGAGTTCATATTTAATAGTAACTAATGGTTAAAGGGGTTTGTGCAACGGTGACAGGAACGCCATACACTGTGCTTAGAGAATCTTCTGTCAAAACCTGCTCAGGAGTACCAAGTCTGACAATCTTTCCTTGATCAAACAAGGCGATTTTGTCAGCAAACTTAGCGGCTAAATTTAGGTCATGCAAAACAATTAATACTCCAATACCCGAGGAGGCGGACTGCTTGATAACATTCAACATACTTAATTCATGAGCAATATCTAAATTTGCTAAAGGCTCATCGAGCAGTAAGTAGCGACACTCTTTAGACCCTTCTGGCAACCAGAGCTGTAAAAGTGCTCTTGCAAAATGTACCCGCTTTTGTTCTCCACCAGACAGCGTATTAAAGCGACGCTCCACCAGCGAGGTAATATTACATTGCTCTATGACTTGTTGCGTAGCCAGCGAGAAATGCGCATTATAAAAACCATGTCCTTGGTGTAGCCAACCCATCTCTACAATATTCCTCACGCTAAAATCAAACACCATAGGTTGTGATTGAGACATTACACTGCGGTAAAAAGATCGTTCTTGGATGCTTAGTTTTGAAAGATCACATTGATTGTAAAATACCTGTCCCCGGCTCAGTATAAGATCACCAGCAAGCGCGCTTAGGAATGTTGATTTACCCGCGCCATTTGGACCTACCAGCGCTAATACTTCGCCAGGAACTACATCGAGAGAAATATCTTTGAGTAGCTGCGCCTCACCAATGCTTACGTCTACGGACACCGCCTTAATAGTCATTTTTCTTTAACCTAAAGACCAGCCACAGGAAAAAAGGAGAGCCGATTGCGCTAGTAATTAGGCCAATGGGTAATTCAGCAGGCTGAATCAGTAAACGAGCTAAGACATCTGCACTGACAAGTAACGTGGCACCAAGCGCCGCGGACGCAGGCAACAGATAATTATGGTTTACGCCTCCTAATAGCCGAACCAGGTGTGGGACAACTAGGCCAACAAACCCAATCATTCCGGAGAGAGCAACGCTAGCACCTACCGCGGCTGCCGAAGAAAGGATAACGCGATATTTAAGCTTTTTTACATCCACACCTAACCGAGAGGCTTCAACCTCTCCTAGCTGAATAAGATCAAGTTTGCGGTAAGCCGGAAGCATATACAGTATTGCGCTAAAAATGATTACCAGCGCTGGTGTAAGTAGTGTCCAAGTAACACCTCCAAAACTCCCCATTGTCCAAAAAGTCAGTGTTCGAAGTTCTGCATCTGAGCTTATGTAGGTCAGTACTCCAATAGCAACACCAGCAATTGCGTTCACTGCAATGCCCACTAAGAGCATGTAGGTAACGCCTTGATAGCCAAAACCATGTGTGAGCAGATAGAGTAAAAATATCACACTGGCTGCACCGAAAATTCCAGCTAATGGCAACAGAAAAGGCCCTAAGAAAGAGTTGACGAGAAAGGCAGGGCTTATGACAATAATAATTGACGCACCTAAAGCTGCGCCTGCCGAGACACCAATGAGGCCAGGATCTGCGAGTGGATTGCGGAAAAGACCCTGAAGCGCCGCCCCAGACAAACCAAGACTAGCACCAACTAACGCAGATAAAGCAACCCTTGGAAGTCTTATCTCCAGCATTACAATTGACTGAAGAGTAGTCGCTTTGCCAAGTATTAAATCGATGAAGGATAAATTGAAGCTACCATTGGCGCTCGCAACGAGCGCGCTTACAACGAGTAACATCAACAGCAGAACAATAATAGTGGTCTGTTTAGGAGAGCCAAATCTACTTGTAAAGACTCGATGGGCTATGCTGTTCTCCATATTAAAGAGCAATTTTTTCAGCGAGAGATAATGCGGCTGAGAGTGTTCTTGGTCCAAATCCTAGCATTTCCATACCATCCATCGCGAAAATTTTGTCATTTATGGCAGCTGGTGTAAATCGAAGCGCAGGATGTTGTTTTAGGTCGTCTATGCCTCCAAAGCCGGTTACCCCTCGGGTTGATATTAAAATGACATCAGGAGCGGCTTCAATAATAGCCTCGGCCCCAGCTGGCTTCCAGCCATCGAACGATGACATTGTATTGATGCCACCAATCATAGTAATTAAACCATCGGCGGACACACCGCGTCCGGCAACAATGGGAGATCCGCCCTGCATGCCCAATATAAAGAGGATTTTCATCGGGGCTTTTTTCGATTCAGAGGTCAGCGCTTCTAGCTGTACTATCTTGGGCAAAAGCTGTTTGCGGATGATATCGCCCGCTGAAACACGCCGACCTATGATATCTGCGACACATTCAATTTTTTCAATAATCCCTGCTGCAGAATGCTGCTCTTCGACCACAATTATTTCGACGCCTGTACCTTTAATTTGGGTCAAGACTTCACTGGGCCCCATATCGTCTTCCCCGATAACCAAAGTCGGACTTAGAGAAAGTATCCCTTCAGCGGACAAATTTCGGACGTATCCAATAGATGGTAGTTCTTTAGCTTCTGGTGGATAGTTTGAGGTTATGTCCACTGCCACTATATGTTCTTCCATATTTAAAAAATACAGTATTTCTGCAATGGAACCCCCCGCCACGGTTATCCGGCTAGTGTTACTTGCCTGTGGGCATGCGCCGACCTTTGGGATGAGTAATAAACACGTGAATAGCAATAATAATATTTTCATATGGCTATTGTATTGTATTTGTTGCGAATGTAAATAATAATGATTCTTATTCAAGCAATAGCTTGTAAATTAATACCTGATGACTCAACGCTACAGTAAAGGACTAATGATTATGACTAAAAAGAAACCCGGTTTAAAAAAACCAACACTGGCGGCCAAGCTAATATTAACGGCCCCCCTTCTTGTACTTTCCGCAAATATGGCCTTTGCTCAGGAACAGACTGCCGATGCAAACAATGTTGAAGAAGTCGTGGTGGTTTCATCGCGCTACCCAGTACCGCTAAGTGAAGTGGTTGGCTCTGTGGCTGTTATTTCCGGTGGAGACATTAGTGGTCGGATGGTAAACGATATGCAAGATTTACTGGCCACAACGGTTGGTGTTTCTGTTAATCGCCGTCAAGCTTACGGTAGAACTTATAACGAAGGTATTGCTATTCGTGGTTTAGGTGGCAAAAGAGTGAATATTTTGATCGACGGTATTCGCGTCGCTGATGCTTATACAGGCTATGGGCGTGACGTTGTCGATATGAGCCTTTTGAAGCGCGTGGAGATTCTGAAGGGTCCAAGCTCAGCCCTTTACGGGTCTGATGGGTTAGCTGGGGTAGTCTCATACATCACCAAAGATCCGAGCGATCTTGCTGTAGAGGGGGCTCCTTATTTAGCGGCAACAGCGCAGTATGATACTGCATCCAAGCGAGCCAAAGTTGGGGTGTTAGCCGCAGTGACTGGGGAGAAGCTCGAGGGGCTCCTACAGATATCCAAATACCAGATGAGTGAAACTGCGCTTCATAGTGATGCGGAGTTAATACCAAATCCTATGGATGGAGATCAGGAGACGGTATTTGCAAAACTTAAGTATCGTATCTCTGACACCTCAGAGCTAACTTTTACTGCGGATATCCAACGCGAGCAGGCGGATTGGGACTTCCAGGCTGATGTAGGTATGAGCTTTGGGCGTACGATCGTTAATACCTCTGAATCATTGGGCACGGATGAGACCAACAGAGAGCGGTTTTCTTTAGACTACACCTTCAATGCTCAAGCCGCATGGCTAGATCAGGGTAAGATTAGCTTATATTCTCAAACAACTGACCAAACGCAGATTACCAATGTGCAAACTCAAACGTTTGGTAACGGCCTACAGAGTGGCCCAACCGCGTTGTCAGCAGAGTTTAGAGATTATCAGTTTGATCAGTCGATCGGTGGCATTTCGATAGAAATGTTCAAGAGTTTTACAACTGACGCCGGACAAACACACCAAATTGCCTTTGGCGCAGAGTTAGAGCGCATTGATGTTCAGCGGCCACGCTACAAAACAGCGACTGATCTAATAACGCAGCAAACTACTAGCATTTTTGGTGCTGATGTTTTCCCAAATAAGACCTTTCCAGACACTGAAACTCAACGCACTGGCATATTTATCAATGATCGTATCGAGCTAACCGATAGAGCAACGATAGTCCTTGGCATTAGATATGATGAGTACCAGCTGACACCTACCGCCGATGAGCTTTTCAATAATAGCAATGCGGCACAAAATCTATTGGCTAATATTGATGATGGGGCTGTCTCATCTAAATTGGGTGTACTGTATGACCTTAGTGATCAGGTTTCTGTGTTTGCCCAGTATGCTGAAGGATTTAGAAGCCCAGACTATGAAAGTGCTAACTTAACATTTACTAACTTTGCCTACTATTACAGTGTGGCACCTAACCCTGAATTGGAGTCGGAGGAAAGCGCCGGGTTTGAATTGGGATTGCGGGGTAATCACGGTGACCTGACCTGGTCTATTGCCGCATATGAGACAGACTATGAAAAGTTCATTGAGACGGAGCTTACTGGTACAACTGACCAAGGCATTTCGATCTATCAATACGTCAACAAAAATGATGTAACCATTAAAGGTCTTGAATTTGAAGTGGAGAAAAGCTTCTCGGAAAACCTCACAGCAAAGCTATCGGGCAACCGTACTTATGGTGAAAGTGCCGGTAAAAAACTACTGAGCATTAATCCATCTGAAGGTGTTCTTTCTCTCCGATGGTTGTCAGATAGCGGCAATTTGAGTGTTCGAGGCATCACTACTATGGTGGCTAGTGGGCCCAGTGATTTAGAACCTAGCTGCGGGCGAAGTGGCTGTGATCCGCGGTTAGAGGTTCCGGGCCGAGTAACCTATGACCTTTATGTTGACTATAAGCTTTCAGAAAATCTTGCTGCGCGAATTGGTGCTTCTAATATTACTAACGTTAAATACTGGGATTGGGGATCGGTGGACGGAAAGCTCGCCAGCGACCCAAAATTGGACTTATTTTTAGAGACTGGGCGAGAATTCAGCACTGAGATTACGTATACATTCTAGAGGTGAAGCCACCATAAACCAGGAGTTATTGTGGTTTCTTTCGGTAACGCTAATGACTCCGTAATGATGACAAACCGGCCTGAAGTTGCTGAAGATGTTCTTGCAGCTTCGGGCCTTTCTTTTGTGCAACACCAATGGCCAAAACATCAATCACCGCAAGATGTGCAATACGTGAGGATAGTGGTGTGTAGATCTGGATATCTTCTTTGGCATCGACCTCAATAGCAATAGTAGCGCCTTTAGCAACTGGCGATGCGCTAGGTGCCAATCCAATGACTATACCACCGGCATTTTTGACCAGCTCCATGGAGTCCAGCAATGCCTGGGATCGACCAGACTGAGAGATAGCAACGATAACATCGCCAGGATTTAGAGAGGTCGCCGACATATTTTGTAAATGCGGGTCAGAGTAAGCAGCTGACCTTATTTGTAGTCTGAAAAACTTGTGTTGCGCATCGAAGGCCACTGCAGCGGAGGCGCCAAAACCATAAAACTCAACACGCCCTGCAGCACAAATAGCGGCTACAGCGGCTTCGAGGTTTTCTAACACGAGACTATCGCGTACCTTTAGTAGGGTATCAACGGTGGAGTCAAAAACCTTAAAGGTATACTCGCGTGTTGAATCCGTATCTGTCACGGCAATTTGGCCATAACTAGGGCTTGATGCAAGCTGCTGCGCTAGAGCAAGTTTAAAGTCTTGGAAGCCAGTACAGCCGACAGCTCTGCAGAATCGGACGACGGTAGGCTCACTCACTCCGGCCTTCTCAGCCAGGTCAACAATGCGCATTCGGATGACAGCCAAGGGATTTTTCAGGACAAAGTCGGCTACTTTAAGCTCTGATTTGCGCAAACGGGGCAACGTATCGCTAATAGTTTGTGTTAGTTCAGCCGGTTTCATAGATGATTCCCATTAATTTATGTAAAAAATTTACAAGAAAACGCGGTAAATTGCCAGTTTTGTAGTAAAAAACTCGGCTTTTCATGATTGTTGTTATGGTTTTGTACGAAAATTGTTCATAAAGCCACCCATAGGTCAGAAAACTAAAAAAGAACTACACTGAACCCCGTTTTTTTATCACTTATGTTGCTAGAATGCAGTCCCATGGATGTGACCTCAATATTAAAAAATCTTAACGCTGCTCAAGAAGAGGCAGTGACTAGCGATAAAAAGCACTTACTAGTATTGGCTGGCGCCGGTAGCGGTAAAACCCGAGTGCTCGTGCATCGTATCGCTTGGAAAGTTCAGGTCGATAACGTTTCACCGTACAGTATTCTGGCAGTTACCTTTACCAACAAAGCGTCACGAGAGATGCGTGAACGCATCGACGAACTTTTGGGTATGTCATTGCGCGGTATGTGGGTAGGTACCTTTCACGGGTTGGCCCACCGCTTATTAAAGGCTCATTGGCGAGATGCTAAGTTACCTGAAAACTTTCAGATTTTGGACTCGGATGACCAACTACGGTTAGTTAAAAGAGTTATGCGAAGCATGGATCTGGATGAGCAACGCTGGCCACCAAAGCAAGCACAGTGGTGGATCAATGGGCAAAAAGACGAAGGGCTTCGCTCCACACATTTTCAAGAAGGCGGGGACCCTTTTATAGCGACGATGTTACGTATTTATCGTGGTTACGAGGAAACTTGTGATCGACTTGGGGTTATTGATTTTGCCGAGTTACTTCTTCGCGCACTAGAACTATGGAAACATAATCCTCAGGTGCTTGACCATTACCAGCAACGCTTCCAGCACATTTTAGTTGATGAGTTTCAGGACACTAATGCCGTTCAGTATGCTTGGCTAAGACTTTTAGCTGGCAAAGTTAGCGCAATGACTGCCGTTGGGGATGATGATCAATCCATTTATGGCTGGCGTGGTGCCAAAGTTGAAAATATTCTCAGCTATGAGCGAGATTTTCCAGCGACGCATACTGTTAAGTTAGAGCAAAACTATCGTTCTACTTCTAATATTCTTATAGCCGCTAACGCGGTCATTGCCAAAAATGCGGGCCGCCTTGGCAAAAGTTTGTGGACTGATTCAGGCGATGGAGAGCCTATTGCTTTGTATGCCGCATTCAATGAGCACGACGAGTCTCGATACATTGCTGACCGGCTACAGAGCTGGGTGAGCGATGGTAATCTTCGCGAGGATGCTGCGATACTATATCGGTCAAATGCACAGTCTCGTGTGCTAGAAGCAGCTTTATTGCAAGCAGAAATCCCTTATCGGATCTACGGTGGACAACGGTTCTATGAGCGACTAGAAATAAAAAATGCTTTGTCCTACCTTCGTTTGATACTCAACTGCCATGATGACGTTGCTTTTGAGCGCGTAGTTAATGTTCCTCCCCGCGGCATTGGAGATCGTACTTTAGAAGCAGTTCGCGAGCTTTCTCGTACCAATACCTCCTCGCTGTGGGCTGCGGCAGTGATTTTGGTTGATGAGAAACGGTTGGCCGCTCGAGCGAGCAATGCCATAGCGGGCTTTTTACAGCTCATCAATGAGATGAGCGGACAACTTGATGAGCTACCACTTCCCGAACAGGCAGAGCAGGTCATTCAGCATAGCGGTCTGATCGATATGCATCGCCGAGAAAAAGGTGAGCGAGGGCAGGCGCGGGTAGAGAATTTGGAAGAGCTAGTGGGTGCGTGTCGAAACTTCGAAGCAGAGGATAGGGACTTACCGGTACTACCTCAGTTTCTGGATCAAGTCGCATTGGATTCTGGCGATCGTCAAGCAGATGAAGACCAAGATGCAGTTCAGCTGATGACTTTACACAGTGCCAAGGGTCTGGAGTTTCCTTTGGTGTTTATTGCGGGGGTCGAAGAGAATCTCTTTCCACACAAGATGTCACTGGATGAGCCTGGACGATTAGAGGAGGAGCGCAGATTAGCCTATGTAGGCATTACTCGCGCTATGAAAAAGCTTTATCTTACCTTTGCTGAGAGTCGCTCTATCTATGGCACAGAGTCCTTTAACTCGGTATCAAGGTTTATCCGTGATATTCCTAAAGAGGTCATCGAAGAAGTACGATTACAGAATACTATTGCTCGCCCAACGAGTTATGCCGCAAGTCCTATGCGCAGCGATCAGGGAGATGACACCGGATTTCAACTAGGGCAACAGGTCAATCATAATGTCTATGGGGAGGGAGTGATTCTGAACTTTGAAGGTAATGGGCCGCGCGCACGTGTTCATGTGCGATTTGAGCAAGTTGGGACCAAAATTTTGATTCTTGCTTCAGCGAATCTAGTAGCAGTCTGATTAAAAAATTACTATTAATAGGTACATGAGGGAAACACGATGCGAATTATATTAGTCATATTGATGACCATGTTCCTAGCTGGTTGCGGGAATAGCGATAGTCAATCCAATACTATCCAAGCCACTCAGTCTGAACAAACTTTTGAATGGAAATTGGTCACCACTTGGCCGAAAAACTATCCCGGTCTAGGATTAGCCCCGGAAAATTTTGCGACCAAAGTCGCGGCTATGAGCGCGGGCCGTTTAAAAATTAAAGTTTATGGTGCTGGTCAGCTAGTGCCGGCTTTTGAGGTTTTTGATGCTGTTTCCCAGGGCACTGCTGAGATGGGTCATGGCGCTTCCTATTATTGGACCGGTAAAGCGAAGGCCGCAGCCTTCTTTACGTCCGTCCCCTTTGGCTTAAATGCTCAAGAGATGAATGGTTGGCTGCATTACGGGGGTGGGCTTGAGTTGTGGCGAGAGCTTTACGATGAGTTTAACTTAGTCCCCTATGCTGGTGGTAATACTGGCGTCCAGATGGCTGGTTGGTTTAACCGAGAGATCAACTCCATGGAAGACATCAAAGGGCTGAAAATGCGTATTCCTGGCATGGGCGGTGATGTGATCACACGGGCGGGAGGAATCTCCGTCACCATAGCGGGAGGCGAGCTTTACACGGCCATGCAAACGGGCGTTATTGACGCTTTGGAATGGGTAAGTCCCTATAACGATATTGCGCTCGGGTTCCATCAGGTGGCTAAATATTATTATTACCCTGGGTGGCATGAGCCAGGCCCAACTCTGGAGTTAATTGTTAATAAAGGTGCGCTGGCTAGTTTGCCAGATGATTTACAGGCGATTGTTGAAACAGCTGCACGAGCAGTGAATCAAGATATGCTCGATGAATATACTGCACGAAATAATGAGGCGTTGATTAGCTTAGTCGAGACTCATGGTGTTCAGTTAAGAAAGCTTCCTGATGAGGTTATTTCGGAGTTACGTAGCATCTCTGTAGAAATGCTGGAAGAGTTGGCAGATGACTCAGATCTTTCTCGGCGGATTGCGGAGTCTGTTAAAGCCTTTCAACGACAGGCAACGGCTTATCATGCTATTTCTGAAGAAGCTTATTACCAAGCACGAAAACAAAAGTAACCGATGATTAAAAGGCCACTAATAACATTAGAGGCCGATTAATTTTTCCAAAAAGTCGGCATAAATAGCACGAGAAGAGTAAATATCTCGAGTCTACCTAGCAACATACCCCAGCATAAAACAACTTTTGCAAAGGATCCCAGATCAGCATAGTTGGTTGCTACCGCGCCGAGCCCTGGGCCTAAGTTGTTTAGAGCCGCAGCCGTGGCTGACCATGCAGTAACATAGTCAAGTCCAGATGCTAGCAGTAATAACACCATCAAGTAAAACACGCCTAAATAAACACCGAAAAAAGCCCAGATTGCGTCGGCAACGCGATCAGGTATTCTGCGATTGCGTATTTTGATCGGTAGCAAGGCGTTGGGATGTATGAGTCGATAGACCTCTCGGATGCCTTGCTGCGCCATAATTAACATGCGCCCAATTTTAATACCACCGCCGGTAGAGCCTGCACAGGCTCCAAAGAAAGACAGAAAAATTAAGAAGAAAGGTAAGAATGTCGGCCAGGAATTAAAGTCAGTGGTGGTAAATCCGGTGGTCGTCAAGATTGAGACTAGCTGAAAAACGCCCAAGCTTATACTGTCTTCCCAGCCATAGGTGCCGCTAAAGTAAAGGTATAAACAGGTTATCAGTGCGCCCAATAAAAGTAGATATAGGTACATGCGAGCTTCTGGATCTGCCCAGTAGAAGCTCAGTCTGCGGTTGTGCCAAACGTGGTAATGAAGGGCAAAGTTGAGGCCAGAAATAATCATGAAAAAAGCGCATATGGCCATAATTAAATCGCTATCAAAGAAACCAATGCTGGCATCATGAGTCGAAAACCCGCCGATGGCCACGGTTGAAAAGCTGTGGCTAATGGCATCAAACCCATCCATGCCTGCCATCCAATAAGCGAGTGCGCATACGGCCGTTAGCGCTAGATATATTTTAAATAGGACATTGGCCGTTTCCGCTATGCGCGGGGTTAGTTTAGCGTCTTTCATTGGACCCGGCGTCTCAGCCCGATAGATTTGCATGCCGCCCACACCTAGCATTGGTAGAATCGCTACAGCAATAACGACAATACCAATACCGCCTAGCCACTGTAGTTGCTGTCTATAATAAAGAATTGATCTTGGCAGATCATCAAGACCAGAAAGCACTGTAGCACCTGTTGTGGTCAGACCAGAGACAGATTCGAACAATGCATCAATAAAAACCAAATTTGTCGCGTCAGAAAACATCAGCGGCAACGTTCCGAAGACACTGAGGACCAACCAGAAGAAAACGGTAACGAAGAAGCCATCCCTTGTCCGAAGCTCGCCAGTCTTATTTTTTGTCGGCAACCAAAAGGCTAAACCGACTATTTGTGTAATAGCAAAGGCTAAGACAAACATTGACGCAGTATTTTCTTGGTAGATATAGGCGACGATGATTGGAGACAGCATAGTTAAACTGAATATCATCAGTAGCATACCCAGAACTCTTGCTATGACTGCAATATGCATAAAGCCGGTGCCCTAAAAAAAAGTGAAGCCAACCGCGAAGAGTTTCTCCACAGCTTTGGTGTTTGCTTTATCGACGACGAAAACAATGACATGATCGTCACTTTCGATCACGATATCATGATGAGCGATAATGACCTCGCCGTTACGGACCAACGCTGCCAAGGTAGATCCAGGAGGTGACTTTATGTCGCCAATGGCTCGCCCTACTACTTTTGATGATCTGGCGTCTCCATGGACAATAAATTCTAGGGCTTCCGCTGCACCGCGTCGTAACGAGTGAACACTGACTGTATCACCCTGACGCACATGGGTCAGTAGAGAGCTTATCGTCACTTGTTGCGGAGAGATGGCGATGTCTATTTCACCACCTTGCATTAGCTCCGCATAAACTGGATTACTGATTAGGGTCATTACTTTTTTTGCACCCAACCGCTTTGCCAGCAACGATGCCATGATATTAACTTCATCGTCATTTGTAAGGGCCAGAAAAACATCAGTTTTTTCGATGTTCTCATCTAGTAATAATTCTTGATCAGTGGCTGATCCATTTAAGACTACTGCGCGATTAAGTTTTTCAGACAAATAAGCAGCGCGCTCGGGCGAAAATTCAATAATTTTAATATTGTAGTCTTCTTCTAGAGCTTTACTCAGACGAAACCCGATATTACCACCCCCAGCAATTACCAAGCGATGGTATGGTTTTTCTAAGCGACGCAACTCACTCATTACCTTGCGAATATTCTTCTTAGCGGCGATAAAGAATACCTCGTCGCCGTCTTCAATAACCGTGTCACCTACTGGGAAAATAGCTCTATCTTTTCTATAGATCGCTGCGACCCGCGCATCCGCCTTAGGCATATGTTCTTTTAGGGTTCGCAACTCTTGACCTACCAGGGGACTATCTTTAACCGCGCGAAGACCTACTAACTGAATAACACCATCAGCAAAATCTAGAACTTGCAACGCACCAGGCTGCTCAATCAGCTTACGGATATAGTCAGTGACGGCTTGCTCCGGGGTGATCATTACATCGACAGGCATATTTTTGTCATTAAAAAGAACGCTTTTATATTTTGGGTTGGTGTAGTTATAGGCTCTGACGCGCGCTATTTTAGTGGGGGTGTGAAAAAGGGAATATGCAACCTGGCAGGCGATGATATTGACCTCGTCACTACTGGTCACAGCGACGAGCATATCGGCGTCTTCGATGCCGGCCTTTACCAATACATCAGGATAGCAACCGGTTCCGACAACGGTGCGAATATCTAGTCTATCTTGAAGTGAGCGAAGAGCACGCTCATTAATGTCAATCAGAGTAATGTCGGCATACTCACGTGCCAAATTCTCGGCCAGAGTTCCGCCCACTTGCCCTGCACCCACTATGATTATTTTCATCGTTATTCCGCTTTTTGCCAGGGTTTAAGCTGGACGGCCAATTTTACGAAGCCGTGCATAGTAAAATCCATCATGACCACCCGTTGTAGGAAACAGTTGCCGCCCACAATCTGTAGTATTACCCCAAGTAGCGTCTATGGTCATTATCTCAACATCTTCCCGGGACTCTACAAAAGCCTTGACCACCTGATCATTTTCTTCAGGAAGGACTGAACAGGTCGCATAAACTAAAATACCCTCATTTGCGAGTGTTTGCCAGAGTCTTTCGAGTAGTGTCGCTTGAATTTCGGCAAGCTTATCAATATCTGAGGGTTTTCGCAGGATTTTGATATCTGGATGACGCCGAATGACGCCCGTCGCTGAGCATGGGGCATCTAGTAAAATTCTGTCGAACGGGGTTTTATCCCACCAAGCATCTAAGTCGCCTGCATCTGCTGTCTTTAGATCTGCCGTCAGATTTAAGCGCTCTAAGTTATCTTTTACTTTTAAAAGCCGTCGCGCTTCAGAATCGATGGCCAAAAGCGATTTGATGTCCGGCTGAGCCTCCAAAATGTGGCCGGTCTTACCTCCCGGAGCACAACAGGCATCTAAAACTATGTGATCAGGTTCTAAACGAAGTAACGAGGAGGCTAACTGTGCGGCTTCATCTTGAACACTCACGGCGCCGACATCGAAACCAGGCAGTTGCATTACATCCATTGCGGCGGCCAGAGTAATTCCAACGTCGCTGTATGGTGTCTTTTCTGCAACTATGGCTGCAATTTCAAGCTGCTGAAGATATTCATCACGAGATTGATGCAGGGTATTAACACGCAGAGTCATTGGGCCACGTTCGTTATTCCCGGCAACAATCTTTGCCGCTAAACCTATCTCCCAAGCGTCATCCAATTTTTTGAGTAACCATTTAGGATGAGCGGTTTCAAAGACCCGATTATCAAGATGATCTTGCAGAAGATTGACTTTTTCTCGTTGAAAAGTTCTTAGAACGGCGTTGACCAAACCTTTCGCCCACGCACGATTTAGACCTTTTGTTGCATCAACGGTTTCATTCACCACAGCATGCTCAGAAGTTCTCATGTGCATAAGCTGATAAAGGCCACAGGCAATGAGGCCTTGTATTTCTAGATCTTTCTCTCTTAGCGGTTTTTCGATCAGCTGTTTTATCAAGAGTGCAATCTGAGGGTACCAACGTAAGCTCCCAAAACAGATTTCTTTGAACAGTGAACGATCCTTTTCAACAACCCTATTGGTATATTTGGGTAGCAAGGCTGACAAAGACTGACCTCGTAGAACGCTAGCGACAACCTCCGCAGCGGCCACTCTCGCAGTCAGGGGCTTGTTGCCGGTTGACTTAAACACCTAGTCTTTCCCCACTGGCAAAGCTCGTTGATCGTGCTTTCAATATTTCGCTAACGGGCAAGCGTGACTTGCCGGCTAATTGCAGCTCCTTTAGTAAAATACAACCTTCACCACATTTCACTAATAGACCCTCACTGCTCGCGGATATGATCTCTCCTGGAGTCGCTTTTTTATGTGAAGTGGCTGCGGCTGCTGACCATATTTTTAAGCGTTCATTACCTAGGAAAGAAAAGGCCGCAGGAGCCGGATTAAATGCTCTAATAATACGCTCAATTGCAATCGCTGAATCAGTCCAGTTAATTTGTGCTTCGGCTTTTGTTATTTTATGAGCATAAGACGCTAGCTGGTTATTTTGTGCCATGCCCACCGCGGTCCCCGCTTTTAACTTACCAAGAGTCGCTATGAGGGCTTCAGCACCCAACGCAGCAAGTTTGTCATATAAGGAAAGACTAGTTTCATCTTTGTTGATGGCGCATTGGGAGATGGTTAGCATTGCACCTGTATCAAGACCGGCGTCCATTTGCATCACAGTGATGCCGGATAAAAGATCACCAGCTTCGATGGCTCTTTGGATAGGCGCCGCGCCTCTCCATTTTGGCAGTAGTGAGCCATGTACATTGACGCATCCTAATCGGGGGGTATCTAAGACGGCTTGAGGAAGAATCAACCCGTAAGCCACTACTACCATTATGTCTGCATTTAATTCGGCGAGTACTATTTGAGACTCAGGCTCTCTTAGGGAAAAAGGCTGAAATACTTGGATGTTGTGCTCTAGCGCCATTATTTTTACTGGGCTATGGGTAATCTTTTTGCCTCGCCCAGAAGGCCGGTCAGGCTGAGTATAAACGCCCACTACTTCGCAGCAATCATCATTTAGAATAGATTGTAAATGGGCAGCGGCGAACCCCGGCGTACCAGCGAAAACAACTTTCACCTTAGAAGCATCCTATACCTACTTTTTTTTCATTTTTTTACGAATGATTTGCCGCTTTAAAGGAGAGAGATAGTCTACAAATAGCTTTCCCTCTAAGTGATCAATTTCATGTTGTATACAGATGGCTAAGAGACCGCAAGCTTCTTCTTTAAATTGCTCGCCATCCCCATTTAGCGCAGAAATCATTACTTTTGACGGCCGCTCAACGGTCTCATAAAAGCCCGGAATAGAGAGACAGCCTTCATCATAGAGCTGCGTCGTTTCGTCTAAAATCTCAATTTCAGGATTAATAAAAACCCTAGGCTCAGAATTATCATCTGAAAGGTCCATGACTATGATTCGTTGATGAACATCGATCTGTGTTGCCGCCAAACCTATGCCTTTTGCCTCGATCATAGTCTCGAACATATCTGCGATGAGACTTTTGATCACGCCATCGACGGTTACAACCGGTGAGGCTTTTGTCCGGAGTCGCGGATTTGGATATTGCAAAATAGTAAGTACGGTCATAGATGTAAGTACGCAGTTAAAATAGTAAGTTTCTGTCAATTGAACTAAAGCTGATTAATAAAGCCGCGCTTATTAAAAATTAGACTTGTGATTATACACGATGAACGGATCTAAAAAATATTCGCGAAGGTGGAAAGTCCGAAATGTACTGTTGCAGAGCATACTGGTAAGTGTTCTGTGCAATTGTTTTTCCGATCAGAAGCCTTTTTAATGAGACGCAAGTCACAAGTTGAGCTAAAAGACACTTTTTGCTCAAATAAAAAAGGGTTTGTGGCCTCACTTCCTGGCAAACAGTCTATATTAAAGGCTCGTTGAATGGATTCAAGGGCGCAAAAGGATGAAGAAAGTTCTATTGATAGGGTTAGGCTTTTTGGCCGCTGTTGCTTTGTCGCTGCAGGCAGAGCAAGCAACAACAACTATTAAGGAAGGTTCTCCCAGCGAGTATGTTGTCCAAAAAGGTGACACCCTCTGGGCAATCGCAGACCATTTTCTGAATCAGCCATGGCAATGGCCGAAAATTTGGTATAACAATCCACAGATAGAAAATCCTCACCTCATATATCCAAATGACACAATTATAGTGTCTTATGTCAATGGGCTCCCGCAGCTTAGTATCGGCAAGCGCGCTTATGAAAAAAGATCTCCATCAGTCAGAGAGATTGATCGCAATGACGTGATTGCTCCTTTCCCAGCCAAAATAGTCGAAGATTTTCTTTCGCGTAATCAGATCAGTTCAGATTCTGAAATTAACGGAGCTCCTTACGTACTGGGTGGTATTGCTGGAAGACGTTACGCCGGCGCTGAAGATGAATTTTATGTTCACGGTCTACCTCCTGAAACATTGAAAAGGTATGGTGTTTTTCGTCAAGGAGATTCTTATATTGATCCTGATTCTGGAGAGATACTGGGGCAGCATATTATGAAAATAGGAGTCGCCAGAGTGGTAGGGGTTGAGGAAAATCTAGCAACACTCAGAGTAATTCGAGCAAAAACCGCGATTCGACGAGGAGATAGACTACTTAAGGATATTAAACGCGTGTCAGTAAAGGAGATGTACCCAGAGCCAATGTCTAAGGTGGTTTATGGAAATATAATAGCGGTTGAGAATGGGAGAAATGCCGCAGGAGCAATGGACATCGTCGCGTTAAACCGTGGTTATGAGGAAGGGCTTGAACCGGGAAATCTTTTAGGTCTTTTCACTAAAGGAGAGCGTCTAAAAACACTTAAAACTCAGTCCGTGATGAACGCTCCAGAGCGACGCATCGGTAGTATTCTAGTTTTCTCAGTTTACGAAAAAATGAGCCATGGAATAATTTTACAAGCCTCACAGCAAGTAATCTCTGGGACTATAGTTAAGACTCCTTAAGAGATGGTTAGCCAAAGAATTAATGTAAGGCTCTAACTCATCAGCTCTAGGCTATTATGTCGATGATTAAATGTCATACTGAACTTGAATTTGCTTTGATCGCCCAGCAAATAAAATCGTTAACCCTGAGCGTTCAAGCACAGATGCTAGGTTATTCTGAGACGTACGCTAATCTTTTTATTGGCCCCATCATTCTGTTCCCAGACTCTATGAGAGAGCAGATTAGTTTGATTCGTAAAAAGTATCATGCTCCAGACTGGAACGACTTCCTCCAACAACACAAAGAAACGTTAGAACGAATAAATGCTAGCGCTATTCCTCGGACAAGCAAAGAATACCCGCTGTTACTAAAGCAGACCAGCAGGCCACCTTCTATACTGTATGTCCGAGGGTCCACTGAACTACTTCATATGCCTCAAATTGCTATTGTCGGCAGCCGAAGAATGACACGCGTAGGCCAGCAAAATGCCTTGAGCTGGAGTCGTTTTTTGGCTAACAGTGGATTTACAGTGACTAGCGGTCTTGCTCTGGGCGTCGACGGTGCAGCACATCAAGGCGCGCTTCAAGCCAGTAGCGGAGGTACTATTGCCGTTATGGCTACTGGCATTGATAAAATATACCCAAAACAACACCGACTCTTGGCGGAGCAGATTGTAGACTCGGGAGGTTGCCTCGTAACAGAGTTTCAACCGGGGACCGAGCCCTTGGCGCAGCATTTTCCGCAACGAAATAGGATTATTAGCGGGCTCAGTTTAGGAGTCTTGGTAGTAGAGGCTGCCGTTAAAAGCGGCTCTTTGATTACGGCACGCACCGCTTTGGAGCAGAATCGTGAAGTCTTTGCCATCCCAGGCTCTATCCATAACGCTCAGAGTAAGGGCTGTCATTTACTAATTAAACAGGGCGCTACTTTAGTCGAGCAAGCAGCGGATATTGTGACTGAATTAGCAGGAGCATTAGCAGGATTAAGGGAAAACCTACACCCAGAGAGTATCATGTTAACACCCGCATTCGATTTCGACGAAGATCAGCGTTTATTGCTAGATATAATTGGTTTTGACCCAGTTGATTTGGACACCCTCAGTCGGGCCAGCAGGTGGCCTGCGGAAAAGCTATCACAAACGCTGGTTCGCTTAGAGTTGTGCCATGCGATCGATAATAATAATGGGTATTATCAGCGACTGGTCTGAAACTTAGCTCTATCAAAGGGTAAGGCGACCAAGAGCGGTAAACTTTAGCTGATCCCGGCAGTTGCACATGGCGTAGTGTTGCGGTAATCTGCGGGATTACTGATCTAGGACATCTTCATTATGAACAAACCGTTTGTTGCGATTTTAATGGGCTCCGATTCCGATTTACCGGTGATGGAAGCTAGTTTTGAAATCCTTAAAAAATTCGACATTCCTTTTGAAGTCAAAGTGACATCGGCTCATCGGACGCCGGCGGCTACTCACAGCTTCGTTACCGATGCTGATTCGCGTGGTTGTGCGGCCTTTATCTGTGCCGCAGGCATGGCTGCGCATCTGGCTGGGGCGGTTTCTGCAATAACCCTGAAGCCGGTAATAGGAGTCCCCATTAATGGTTCTCTTGATGGCCTTGATGCGCTTTTATCAACCGTGCAAATGCCAGGTGGTATTCCCGTTGCGACTGTTGCTATAGGGAAAGCTGGGGCGAAAAATGCTGCTTACTTGGCAGCACAAATTATTGGAGTATCTGATCCTGAGATGCATCAAAAACTAATCGCAGAGCGTGCAGAAAATGCAGCAACTATTGTTGCTAAAGATGCCGCGCTTCAGGAAAAGCTGAAAAACAGCTGAGTCATGTGGTGATGGACTGGAATGGTCACGTTGAGATTACGAGAGCGGCTTCGGTTATAGCTGACGGGGGTGTCATCGCTTATCCCTCTGAGGCGGTTTGGGGCCTTGGTTGTGATCCTTTTAGGGAGGCAGCGGTCAATAAAATTCTCGAAATAAAGCAGCGTCCTGTGAGTAAAGGTCTTATTTTGATCGGAAGTAGTCTTGATGGGTTTTATTCGTACCTCGTGGGTCTCGAGCCAAAATACAGGCGACTCTTTTCTATCCCACGTAGTCAGCCAACAACATGGCTAGTCCCAGATAATGGCTTCGCACCGAGATGGATTGTCGGAAATCATGCCACCGTTGCCCTTCGACTTAGCAGCCATCCGGTAGTTGCTGCGTTGTGTAATTCTTTCGGCGGACCGATAGTCTCCACTTCTGCAAATCCCCAAGGTTTGCCTGCCGCCACAACACAGACTAAAGTGGAAGAGTACTTTGCGGCTAACTTGGGGTTTTGTGCCCCAGGGGAAGTGGCGGGGGCTAGTAGAGAGAGTGAGATCATAAATTTATTGACCGGCGAGGTTATTCGTCCTGGATAAAAAGCAAGTAGTTGACAAGCAAGCGGTTGAGGATTATCTCCTTGGCTTACAAGACCATATCTGTTCCGAGCTAAAAACAACGGACGGTAGTCAATGGCAGGAAGATAGTTGGATCCGACAACAGGGTGGTGGTGGGCGCAGCTATGTGCTTTCAGAAGGGCCGGTAATCGAGAAGGCTGGGGTCAATTTCTCACATGTTTTCGGTGATGAAATGCCTGCGTCAGCGACCAAAAATAGGCCCGAATTAGTCGGGTGTAGTTGGGAGGCATTTGGCGTCTCAGTTGTAATACATCCTCAGAACCCCTATGCCCCCACCGCGCATGCCAACGTGCGGTTTTTTGTTGCTGAGAATGGTAGTGGCGATCCTGTCTGGTGGTTTGGCGGTGGCTATGATCTCACTCCTTATTATGGCAATGATGAAGACTGTGTGCATTGGCACAGTACTGCCAAAGCTACCTGTGACGCATTTTCAGAGAAACTTTATCCGCGCCTAAAAGCTAATTGTGATGAATACTTTTACCTTCCTCACCGAAAAGAGGCACGAGGCGTTGGTGGGTTATTTTTTGATGATTTTAATGATCTTGGATTTGCAGACAGTTTTGCATTCATGCAGCGCGTTGGCGATAGCTTTGTCCCAGCATACGTGCCTATTTTAAATCGTCGGTGCCAGCAACCCTTTGGCGACCGAGAGCGACAATTTCAACTGTATCGCCGTGGCCGCTACGTTGAGTTCAATTTAGTGAATGATCGAGGAACGCTCTTTGGGCTGCAAAGTAATGGTCGAACCGAATCTATTCTAATGTCTCTTCCCCCTCTTGTTAGGTGGGAATACAGCTATCAACCAGAACCAGGCACTCCTGAGGATGATCTCTATACGCGTTATTTAGTGCCGCAGGAATGGGTGTGATGACTGATCAATACGCAGTATTTGGCAACCCAATTGCGCACAGCAAGTCTCCGCAAATACATACGCTTTTTGCAGCCCAAACCCAGCAGGGAATGGACTACCATTCGCAGCTAGTGGGTATTGATAATTTCATTACTGCGGCAGACAAATTTTTTGATAATGGCGGACGAGGATTAAATATCACCGTCCCCTTTAAGCAAGAAGCGTTCAATTATGCTAATGCGATTAGCTTGCGTGCGTCAGTAGCTGGTGCCGTGAATACGCTAATTCGAAGAGATGATGGAAGTATATTGGGTGATACTACTGACGGTGTTGGGTTGACCGCAGACATAGTGGACAACTTAGGATGGCAGGTTAAGGCAAAAAGGGTACTACTTTTGGGTGCTGGAGGGGCGGTTAGAGGGGTTCTGGAAAATGTGCTTAATTTACAGCCCCAACATGTGGTGGTTGCCAATCGGTCGGTTGAAAAAGCCCTTCAGCTGGCGAAACAATTCGCGGAAGCTGGCTATATACTTGGCTGTGGTTTAGATATGCTCGATGGGCAGGAGTTTGATGTCATCATTAATGGCACCAGCGCTTCGCTTGATGGGCAGCAGCTATTGTTGCCTGACTCACTTATAGGCGCATCAGGAGCCTGTTGCTATGACATGATGTATGGGGCTATGCCAACCGACTTTATGCAGTGGTCCTCTAGTCGAGGTGCCGAGGTGTCTGATGGGCTTGGAATGCTGGTTGAGCAAGCGGCAGAATCTTTTTATCTGTGGCGAGGGATTAAGCCACGAGCTGCAGAGGTAATCTCACTACTTCGCCAAACCCTGTAGTTACAGTTTTACTGCCGCGTTTCCTCCAAATATTGATCTTTTAACTTCACATAGTTCGCCGGAGAATAGGTAAAAAATAGCTTTTCTTTGTCTGTTACTGCGCGTAGCTGCTTACAAGGGTTCCCTACATAAACGTTGCCACTTTGCAGTCTTTTGCCTGGAGGTACTACGCATCCAGCGCCAATGATGACCTCATCCTCAATAACTGCTCCGTCATTAACGATCGCGCCGTTACCCACTAAAACTCGACTACCAACGATACAGCCATGGAGTATAACGCCATGGCCAACAATGACGTCATCGCCAATAATCAGCGGCCACCCTCCTGGATTAAAGTCAGATGCATGTGAAATATGTAGTACGGCATTATCTTGAATACTTGTTCTGCTGCCGACTAAAATGGAGTGCATATCCCCGCGAATAACGGCACCTGGCCAAACAGACGAATCTTCGCCTAATGTAACGTTGCCAATTACCGTAGCGGCAACATCAACAAAGACACGGGGACCTAAATTTGGAGAAATTCCGGCGTGAGAGCGGATAGAGTGATCCATATTGAGCAATGCCATATATAATAAGAGTTCCTATTGTGATGAGTTTACTATGGTTTTTTCAACTAAAAAAAGATTTATTGCTGGTGTTATCTGTCCCAAGTGCTCTGCAATGGACAAGTTGCAGGCTTACTCTGAAGAAGGTGCAGACTTCCGAGAATGCGTTGGCTGCGGCTTTAAAGATCAGATGCGGATAGGGTCTTCTCCGCGCGAAATTCAAACGCGGGTCAACACGACTGAAGAAGAGATCGCTCGACAAATTAGTCCAATCCGTATTATTGACCCCACGGATAAATAGTACTTCCAGCGAAGGTGTGACTAATAAAGTTAATAAATCACCTGAGAGTATTGTATTTGATCGTTTTGCGGCTAGTGAAACGTATATGGTTTTGTTACAATCGCGCCGCGCAAGCTCAACGAAGTACAAAAAAAAGTTATTGCGGCAAAAAGAAATTTATATTTTTGAATTACCACGGAGAAAAAACCGATGTCGAAAAGAGCGAGAGCGCTTTTCCTGGGTCTGCTGAGTCCAGCGATTTTATCGCTCGTTGCCGGTGGCGCCAGCGCTAAAGATGCAGCGTGGAATCTCAACATGCCAAGAGGCGTTACAGAAGTCAGTCAGGCTGCTTATGACATTCACATGATTATGATATGGGTATGTACCGTGATCGGCGTGCTTGTGTTTGGGTTCATGTTTTATATTATGTTTGCGCATAGAAAATCCCGTGGAGTCACAGCAGCCAACTTCCATGAAAATCTGACCGTAGAGATTCTCTGGACGATTGTCCCTGCTCTAATCCTTATTGTCATGGCGGTACCCGCTACAACTGCGTTGCTCAAAGTGTACGATACAGAAAACCCTGACATTGATATTAAGGTTACTGGATATCAATGGAAATGGCAGTACGAGTATATTGGCGAAGGCGTCAAATTTATGAGTGAGCTGCGTACGTCTCAGGACGAACAGTATGGTCGTGCTCCCAAAGGTGAGCATTATCTTCGAGAAGTCACTCAGCCATTGGTAATCCCAGCGAACAAGAAAGTCCGCTTTTTGATTACTGGCAATGATGTTATTCACAGCTGGTGGGTGCCCGACTTCGCGGTAAAGAGAGATGCGATTCCTGGTCTTTTTACAGCGGCATGGGCAAAAACTGACCAGCCGGGTGTTTATGTTGGCGCATGTACTGAGCTATGCGGAAAGGATCATTCTCGGATGCCCGTTGTTGTTGAAGTAAAGGAAGAGGCTGAATACTACGCTTGGCTTGCTGGGAAGAAAGAAGAAGCTGTTATTTACCAGTCAACGATTGGTAAGGAATGGACCAATGATGAGCTGATGGCTAAAGGCGAGGCTGTTTACGCAGTATCATGTGCAGGCTGTCACCAGTCTGCCGGCCAGGGGATTCCCGGAGTTTTCCCTGCGCTTGTTGGCAGTTCTATCGTGACAGGGCCTGTTGAAGGTCACATTGGTATTCTGATCAATGGTGTAGCGGGGTCAGCCATGCAGTCTTTTGCTGACCAGCTTTCAGAAGTAGATATCGCTGCGGTTATTCATTATAAACGCAATTCTTGGGGTAACGACATGGGTGACATAGTTCAGCCTGTTGACGTTCTCAATTACAAACAAAATCAATAGAGGAAGCTCTTAAATGGCACACGGACCTTCAGAAAACTTTTTTAACCGCTGGCTTTTCAGCACCAATCACAAAGATATTGGCACCCTTTACTTGTGGTTCAGTTTTTCCATGTTTTTGCTCGGTGGAGCATTTGCTATGGTTATTCGCGCCGAACTCTTCCAGCCGGGGATGCAGCTAATAAAACCCGAATTCTTTAATCAGATGACCACGATGCACGGCTTGGTTATGGTTTTTGGAGCAATCATGCCAGCGTTTGTTGGTTTGGCCAACTGGATGATTCCAATGATGATTGGTGCTCCGGACATGGCATTACCAAGAATGAACAATCTTAGCTTCTGGATTCTACCTTTTGCTTTTGCTATTTTAGTTTCGACTTTGTTTATGGAAGGCGGCGGCCCTAATTTTGGTTGGACCTTCTATGCACCGCTCTCCACAACTTATGCGCCGGACACAGTGAACTACTTTATTTTCGGTGTACATATAATGGGGGCCTCATCAATCATGGGGTCCATCAACATTATTGCTACCGTGATGAACATGCGCGCGCCTGGCATGACCTATATGAAGATGCCCTTATTTGTTTGGACTTGGGTAATCACTGCGTTTTTGCTAGTAGCGGTAATGCCGGTCTTAGCGGGTGCCGTGACTATGATGTTGATGGACATCAATTTTGGAACAAGCTTCTTTGATGCGGCCGGCGGCGGTGATCCAGTATTGTTCCAGCACGTGTTTTGGTTCTTCGGGCATCCGGAGGTCTACATTATTATCCTTCCGGCATTTGGTGTAGTGTCGCAGATTATTCCAACGTTTAGTCGCAAGCCCTTATTTGGTTATTCATCGATGGTTTATGCCACAGCATCGATCGCGTTTTTATCCTTTATTGTTTGGGCTCACCACATGTTTACTGTTGGGATGCCAATTGCAGGCGAGCTGTACTTTATGTACGCAACAATGCTGATTGCTGTCCCAACTGGCGTCAAGGTCTTTAACTGGGTCACTACGATGTACAAAGGTGCACTTACCTTTGAAACACCAATGTTGTTTAGTATTGCGTTTGTCATCTTGTTCACATTTGGAGGCTTCACTGGAATGATGCTGTCAATTGCGGCTGCAGATACGCAGTACCACGACACCTACTTTGTTGTTGCCCATTTTCACTACGTAATGGTAGCCGGAGCCGTGTTTAGTGGAACCGCTGCGGTCTATTATTGGCTCCCGAAGTGGTGCGGCAGAATGTATGACGAAACGATGGGAAAACTGCAGTTTTGGATTGCCTTCATCGCCTTTAATATCACCTTTATGCCTCAGCATTTCTTAGGCCTTGCTGGTATGCCAAGACGATATTCTGATTATGGCTTACAGTTTGCGGATTGGAACATGGTATCTAGTATTGGTGCTTTCATGTACGGCGGTGCGCAGCTACTATTTTTGTATAACGTCATCCGAACTATCGGCTGGGGTAAGCCGATCAGTGATCCTAAGGTTTGGGAAGGTGCTGAAGGACTTGAGTGGACTCTGCCAACACCTGCACCGTTCCATACATTCTCTACTCCGCCCGTGCTTAAGTAGTAAGAGGTACCGAAATGGATAACTCAAAGACACACCGCAGCGTGGTCGTTAAATCGCTGTTCGGTGTGGTTGTTATGTTTATGTTTGCGATATTCGTTTTACCGCCCTTGTATGATCTGTTTTGTGAGATTACAGGGATAGGCGGTAAAACCGGTGGTGCTTACACGGCTACAGAAATTACCGTAGACACTTCGCGAGAAGTTGAAGTTCAGTTTGTTGCGACTAACAATGCCACTATGCCCTGGGATTTTTATCCTGTTGAACACAAAGTAATAGTTCACCCTGGGGAATCTAAAGAAATAATTTTTTATGCCAAAAACCGAACTGGCAAAGATATGGTGGGACAGGCAATTCCAAACGTCCTACCCAACAATGCCGCTGATTATTTCCTCAAAACAGAATGCTTTTGTTTCAATAATCAGCCGCTCGCGGCCGGAGAGGAAGCCGATCTTGCTGTTGTGTTCATCATCGACCCTGACCTGCCAGCGAGTGTTAATACAGTGACTTTGTCATATACAATTTTTGATATAACAGACCGTGTACCGATGCAGGTCTCACAAGCACAGTAAATGGAGAAGAAAGATGTCAACTGAAGGTAGTTATTACGTTCCAGAACAGAGCAAGCTCCCCTTGGCAGCCGCGCTGGGAATGGGAACTATGGCGTTCGGAGCCGCGAGCTGGGTTATCGAAGGCGGCACATCAACTGTTTTCTTGGTCGGCACAGCTATTATGGCCGTGGTTATGTATAAGTGGTGGAGTCTTGTTATTGAAGAGAATACTCAGGGCATTGTCAGTGATCAATTAAAGTACTCGTACGTGTTGGGCATGTACTGGTTCATCTTCTCCGAGCTTATGTTTTTTGTATGCTTCTTTGGCTCCTTGTTTTATGTCAGAGTTTTAGTTGGACCTTGGATTGGTGGTGAAGCCGCTATTGGTTTGTTTGATGATACCCCCACTGATGCCGCGATAGCCAACGCCACCCATTTGTGGTCGGGCTACGATGCTACATGGCCTCCACTTATTACTCCAGATCAAGCAGTTAACGCAGATGCTGCTAAATTTATAGGCGCTGAAGAGGCGATGAGTTTCCCGGGTTGGGCAAAAATATTGGGATGGTTACCGTTGTGGAATACTATCGTACTGATAGCGTCGAGCGGAACGGTACACGTTGCACATCACGCTTTAAAAGAAGGTAACCGGAAGAAGTTTGTTAAGTGGTTAGGGCTTACTGTTTCCCTCGGAGTTATCTTTTTGTTTCTTCAGGCTGAGGAATATATCCATGCTTACCAAGAGTTAGGTTTAACGCTTGAATCTGGTATTTATGGCACGACGTTCTTTCTGCTGACTGGATTTCATGGGGCACACGTTACCTTGGGTACGATCATGCTGTTTATTGCATTTCTGCGCGGTTTGAAGGGGCATTTCAGTGAAAGTGATCACTTTGGTTTCGAGGCGGCTGCTTGGTACTGGCACTTTGTAGATGTAATCTGGATAGGTTTGTTTCTTATCGTATACGTGCTCGGCTAGGCATTGAGCTAAGGGAAAAAACGGCTAGGTAGTTCCTGGCCGTTTTTATCTGTAGTATAAAAAACTAAGGTTTAGTCGAACGTTGTGGTGTTGTCTGTGCAGCATCAGGATGAAGCTGCTTATCCCAAGGGGCCTGGCTGCCAATCTGGCCTGTAGCAGCACCATACACTATGGTTGCAACCAGCAGTGCTGCTAGAGTCACACGCGTACCAAGACTATTCAGCAGCCGGCGCTTAGAGTCACCCAAGTCTTTAACTAGAAAACGCAGTCCAGTAAATAGACTGATGAGAATCGCGATAAACAGAATAACGATAATTGATTTTAAAATCATGATTGTGAAGTCTCTGACAAAAGAGGGGGATTTAAACACAAATGAACCAAGACCCCCAATTTTCTCGCGAAAAATTTGAGTGGGAACTTAATGCCAAGATCATTATTTTTTCCTTGGTACTGTTCCCTGTCCTCGTCCTCTTAGGCTTTTGGCAGGTTGATCGGGCTGAAGAGAAGCGCAGTATTGTTAATGAATTTCGGACTAATCAGCAGGCTCCGCCGGCAACATCAGATGATCTGTTTGATGATCAAAATCATCAGTATCGATCTGCTTGGCTAACGGGTGAGATGGATGGCAAGCGTCGAATATTCTTAGACAATCGAGTGAAGTACGGCAGACCAGGATATGAAGTTATTGAATCCATGATGCTCTCTGGACCAGTGCCTGATGGCCGACGGCAGTTGGTGCTGGTCAATAGAGGATGGGTGGCTGCTCCGCTCGATAGGCGCACGTTACCCGAAGTAGATTCTGTGGTCGGAGACGTACAATTGCGAGGTGTTTTGTATCATAATCTGCGCGGAGGCTATCGTTTAGATGATGGAGTTAAGGTTGTATCAGAGTGGCCGAGTAGAGTAGGTTGGATATCTGTAGAGCGGGCATCCGAGTTGTTTGGAGATGAATTCTATGCCTATCAACTGCGTCTTGATGCAGATTCTATCGGCGCGCTGGACACTGGATGGGTGACTGTTGCTGTGCAGCCTGAGAAGCATACAGGTTACGCGTTCCAGTGGTTTGCAATGGCTGTGGTACTTCTGCTTATGACATTGATTGCCAACTCCAATTTTAGTAGTTGGATTAAAAGAAAATAATGGCCTTGAGCCGAACCAGAAAGGACTTTGCGGTATGAGTGACAATATAGAGATCAGCGGTAAGCAGCGTGGTTTTCAATACCAAATTTGGCTGATGTTGTTGATTGTAGGCGGCGTTATTCTAGCTGGATTTATCATGGTGCCAAAAACCGAGCAGCAACGGCAGCAGATGATCGCTTTGTTGGGAACAACCAATATAGGTGAGTTAGTAAAGCCCACTCTCGACTTTAGTCCGGTGCTAAGTGAGCTAGAAGCCACTGAAAAACCAAAATGGAAAGTTGTTACTGTTGGGGGCGTGGGGTGCGATGATGTTTGTGAGGCCATGTTGGTTAACAGTCGGCAAGTCCACATGTTACTTGGAAAATCGACAGGCAGAGTAGAAAGAGTTTACTTGCCGAATTTAGAAGCCATGGACGCTGAACAAATTGCTCTGTTAAAAATGGTCCATCCGTTTTTAATTATATTGCCGACTAACGCGGATGACTTCGCCCAGGTTGTTGCGGGCAGTTCTGCAGAATGGGATATGAAGGAGACGCGGCATTTTGTTGTTACTCCCGACCAGAAAAGCATTTTGTATTATACCAAAGAGAAAGATGGAGACGGATTACTTGATGATCTGAAACATCTGCTAAAATACTCGCCAGACCGTTAGAGTATCGTGGTTTTATGAAATACCCACAAGTTCTTGGAGTAAAGTTCAATGTCCCATGCTGAGATAAACACTATTGCGGTAAGTTGGCGTGATTATTTGGAGTTGTGTAAACCCAATGTCGTTGCGCTAATGCTACTGACATCTCTCATTGGTATGTTGCTAGCGACTGACCAGGCAGTCCCTATGACGGTTCTTATTTTCGGTAATCTTGGTATTGCCCTGTGTGCAGGTTCAGCGGCGGCGGTAAATCACATCGTAGACCGGCATGTGGATGACAAGATGGCACGCACATTGAATCGTCCGCTTGCTCAGGGACGTCTCAAAACTGAGTATGCGGTCATATTTGCCCTTATCACGGGTATTACGGGAATGGCGATTTTGTTGGTTTTCACCAATGTACTTACTGCCTGGCTAACCTTGGCATCACTGGTAGGCTATGCATTTATTTACACCATGTTTTTGAAGCGCGCGACGCCACAAAATATTGTCATCGGCGGCCTAGCAGGCGCTGCGCCACCGCTGCTGGGATGGACGGCAGTGACGGGCGAAATTCACCACAATGCACTGCTACTAGTACTGATTATTTTTGCCTGGACGCCACCACATTTTTGGGCGTTAGCCGTGCACAGAAAAGATGAATATGCAAAAGCTAAAATACCTATGTTACCGGTAACCCACGGTGAGTATTACACCAAAATTAATATTCTGCTTTACACTTTACTGTTAATTGTCGTCACGACGATGCCCTATTTGACAGGCATGTTTGGATGGCTGTATCTGGTCAGCTCACTATTATTAGGGCTTGGATTTTTGTACTGGGCAGTGGTTATGCTGCGCAGTAAAGGTGGTAATTCGGGAATGAAAACCTTCCAGTACTCCATTGTTTATTTGATGGTATTGTTTGCAGTCATGCTGGTCGACCATTATTTTATTGCGACAGTTACCTATATTCCATCTGCTTAAAGGACTCAGCCATGAACAACGATCAACAAGTCGGAATTCGCCGAACAGTCATATTTGTTGTGTGTCTTATAATGCTGGTTATCGCCGGCTTTGTATGGAAGATGAATCAGCCGGTTATTATGAATGATCAGCAATTGCGAGTTAACGGCGCCATTGTGCTGAATACTCCGCGAATCTTCAGCGACTTTGATCTGCTTGACCACCATGGCGAAGCTTTTACAAAAGAGCGACTGATGGGCAAGTGGAGTATGGTTTTTTTCGGTTTCACCAACTGTCCTGACGTATGCCCAACGACGTTGGCGACCTTAAATGATACCTACAGTAAATTAAAGGATGCGGAGAAGGAGAATCTACAAATTATTATGATATCTCTGGATGCAGAGCGGGACTCAGTAGAGAAGCTAGCGGAGTATATGCCTTACTTCAATCCTGAATTCATCGGTGTGACCGGAAACAAACACTTTATCCGACGTTTAACAGCGGAAATTAATATTGCTTATAACAAGGTTCCACTTGAGGGCGAGGATTACACTGTGGATCATAGTACCCAGATGGTACTGGTTAATCCCAAAGGGGATTATCATGGGTTTTTCAAAGCGCCACATTCTGAAATTATGTTGCGTCAAACGTGGCGTTCTATCTACTCAACCTTCAACTAAGCTGGCGTCGGTAAGCTAAAGATAAGCAAAATAGAAAACTCGCGCTAATCACCACCGAGGGTCCTGCGGGCGTATCTAGATTCCAGGACATTGCAAGGCCCATAACTACAGTGAGCATAGCGATGAGACTTGCCGCTACGGCCATTTGCTCGGGAGTTTGGCTGACACGGCGCGCGGTGGCGGCCGGAATAATTAATAATGCGGTGATTAGCAATACGCCGACTACCTTCATAGCTAGTGCAATCACTAGGGCAGTAATTAGCATTAGTGCTGTACTTACTAATGTCACATTTGTGCCCTCTACTGCGGCTAATTCAGGGTCAACGGTAATATTTATAAGCTGTTTCCATAATAGTCCCAGTAACGCTAGCACTGCGGCGGATACGGTGTAAATTACCCAAAGATCATTCTTGGTTACCGCTAGTAGATCACCAAAAAGTAGTGACATTAGATCCACTCGCACACCAGGTAGTAACGAGATGACTACCAATCCAGCTGCAAGAGCAGAATGCGATAGAATACCCAGCAGCGTATCTAGTGATAGAAAACCACGTTTTTCTAGAAAGACTAACCCGATGGCCATTGCTAGAGGTATAGCAATGACAGTAATGTTCAAATTAATATCTAGTAGCACACCAAGAGAGACGCCAAGCAGGGCACTATGAGCCAGTGTGTCACCAAAATAGGCCATACGTCGCCACACTACAAAGCAGCCCAAAGGGCCTGCTACTAAAGCAACGCCAAGACCCGCAAGTAAGGCGTATAACAAAAAATCAGTCATGATGACAACCATCTCCGTGCGTGTGCGTAATTTCCCCTGCGACTTCGCCATGCAAGTTGTGGTCATGATCGTGCCGGTGCGAATAAAGAGCAGTGGTCTGCCCAAAAATATCTATGAATGCAGGATCTTGTGTCACTTGTTCTGGATGGCCCTGACAGCAGATATGCCGATTTAAACAAATTACTTGGTCGGTAGCCGACATGACCAAGTGTAGATCATGAGAGACCATCAATACGGCACAATTAAGGCTTTTTGCGAGACCATTAATCATTTGATAGAGGTCATTTTGACCGTTTATATCAACTCCTTGCACGGGCTCATCTAACACCAAAAGATTGGGTTGGCGCAAAATAGCTCTGGTCAGTAAAGCACGTTGTAACTCGCCCCCAGACAGGTTTTGTATTGGGGTTGTTGCTAAGTGGCCAATACTCATAGATTCAAGCGCGGCATGACAGTCCTGCTGAGAAGTATGGGCGAGCTGCAAAAAACGAAGCGTTGAAAGAGGAAGTGTTGGATCGATAGTGATTTTCTGTGGCATGTAGCCAATACGAATAGTTGAACTGGCTACTCTTGAGCCAGAGTCTGGCTGTATAAGGCCAAGAATGATTTTAGCTAAGGTCGACTTACCCGCGCCATTGGGACCAATTAGCGTAGTAATTTCTCCTTGCTGAAGACGTAAAGAAACGTTCTCTAAGACAGGTTTACCAGCAAAGGCTTTGTGAATGCCATCCAGTTCTAAAAGTAGTTTAGATATCATGAGAGTACTCATCACTTATGTTGTCCAAAACGCACTGTGGGCACCTACCAAAAAGTTCAACACTCTGGTTTTGCAAATCGAAATTAGCTTTGTCACTAGCGGACTGAAGAACTTCGTTAAGTACCGCATCAGCTAACTCGGCGGCACTTCCGCAGATATTACAAATCATAAAAAGATTACTGTGGTGGCTACTGGGAAAAGGACAGCCTATGTATGCATTGAGCGAGGCAAGACGATGTATCAGCCCAAGACCCAAAAGAAACTCAATCGCTCGGTAAACTGTTGGAGGAGCAATAGGCTTAGATAGTAGCTTTGATAGTTGGCCTTGAACTTGATACGCCCCCAGGGGCCGATGACTCTGCCAAAGCAGCATTAAAACCGCCTCCCGAGTGGGGGTTAGTTTAGCGTTTCTCTCTTGGCAAAGACCTTTAGCGCGAGTTAATGCTGCATTAATGCAGCGCTCATGGTCGTGCGGCTGATGGACTAAGCGAGAATTTGTCAGCATAATGATACTTTTCGAAAAATGTTATGTTATAATATAACATATAAGTAAGGTTAGCTACGTGTTTTCTGTGGAGGTTGCTATAAAAAAGATATTTTGCAACATTGGTTGGACTTTGGCCCTGTTTTTACCCCTCGCTGTCGATGTCGCCAGTAATGAAAAGGTGGTCGACAGTATAGATAGTGATGTTGCTGTGAAAGCGTTAATCATTACTAGCATAAAGCCACTGGCATTGATTGCCCAAGCAGCACTTGGGAACACCGTGCGGGTTGAATTTTTGCAATCTGCGAGCCAATCAGCGCACGAGTTGACCCTCAATGCATCTGCTTTAGATAAAATCCATCGCGCTAGCTTAGTTATTTTGATCGGCGGCCAGTTTGAGCCTCGTATTAGCAAGGTTGTTCATGCTCTTTCTGGCAAAGCAGTTATTCAAGCCCTAGACTTGCCTCTATCTGAGGGAAAACTGGATACGAATGAGCAGAACCATCCGCACAATATGGATCCTCACGTGTGGTTGAATCCTTATAATGCTAATGTTATTGCGCACGCCATACAGTCAAAATTGGGTGTTGCACAGCAAAACGTCATCAGTGAAAGCCAAATTAACGCACTTAAAAACTCTCTCAAACCTGTGTCAACTCACAGCTACATTTCTCATCACGCTGTTTTGGGTCATTTTTCCCAAGCATTTAATGTATCTACAGGAATGTCTATACGCGACTCTAGCGGCGGACGCAAAGGCGCTAAAAGTCAGTATCTAATGCGTAATGATGCACGCTCAAACGGAGCGCAGTGCGTATTTGTTGAGCCGCAGTATGCTGACAAGGACGCTTTAGTAATATCTAGCGCCCTAGGTTTGCCGCTAAGAGAAATTGACCCGCAGGGCATTGACATAGCCTTGACGGCAGAAGGCTATACCCAATTCATTCAAGCGTTGGTTGTTCAATATAAAGCCTGCTTCACGTAAATACTGTATTCTTAGCCTAACTAAAGCAGACTAAAAACAGGTAGATCATGACTGAAAAAACTCCCCTCATCTTAGTTGACGGATCCTCCTATCTTTATCGTGCTTTTCATGCGCTGCCGCCACTAACAAATAGCAAAGGACTCCCGACAGGTGCGGTTAAAGGCGTTATCAATATGATGCGTCGGCTACAGAAAGATTATCCCGAAAGTACGCTGGTCGTGGTTTTTGATGCCAAGGGCAAAACTTTCAGAGACGATATGTATAGCGAGTACAAGGCCAACCGCCCGCCTATGCCCGATGATTTACGGCTACAAATTGAGCCCATTCACAATATTATTCGCGCGATGGGGCTTCCGATGCTCATTATTGATGGGGTTGAAGCGGACGACGTGATTGGCACATTGGCAATGCAAGCCACAGCCATTGCACAGCCGGTTGTAGTTTCAACGGGTGATAAAGATATAGCCCAGCTGGTGAATGAATATATTACATTGGTCAATACCATGACTAATACAGTGCTAGATCGCGATGGTGTGATTGAAAAGTTTGGCGTTCCACCAGAGCTAATCATCGACCTTTTAGCACTATTGGGCGACAAATCAGATAATATTCCTGGAGTGCCCGGTGTTGGAGAAAAAACTGCTCTTGGACTTTTGCAGGGCATCGGAGGCTTAGATGCCATCTATCAGCGACTAGAAGAAGTGGCGGGATTAGATTTTCGCGGCGCTAAAAATATGGCGCCAAAGCTTGAGGAGCACAAAGAGCTTGCTTATCTGTCATACCTGTTAGCGACCATTAAAACTGACGTTGAGATGCCACTGAAGATCAGCCAGTTACATAATCAAGCGCCTAATCAAGAACTTCTGGCAGAGTTATTCGAGGCGCTAGAGTTTAAGTCCTGGGTTAAAGAGCTTTCAAGTGAAGAGCCCGCCGCACGCCCGTCAAGCGTCGTAGGCCAAATCGAAGTACCAGCGGCTGAAACAACAGTGAAGCCTGTTCAAGCTGACATTGTTACAGATTATCAGGTAGTGCTTACAGAGGCGCAATTAGAGGAATGGGTTGCGAAAATTAAAGCTGCCGAATTGATTGCGGTAGACACTGAAACAACTAGCTTAGACTACATGGTTGCCAACTTGGTAGGTATTTCTATCGCGGTTGAACCTGGGCAGGCAGCGTATATTCCGTTTGGCCACGATTATCTTGGTGTCCCTGAACAGTTATCCAGAGAGTTAGTTCTAGCCGCACTGAGGCCGTTATTAGAGGATCCAATGGTTAAAAAGGTTGGGCAAAACCTTAAATATGACATGAGTATTTTTGCGCAGCATGGGATCGCTCTTCAGGGTATTGAGTTTGATACTATGCTTGAATCCTATGTTCTTGATTCGGTCGCGACACGGCATGACATGGATAGCTTGGCAGAGAAATATCTCGGTGTGCAAACGATTAAGTTCTCAGATGTAGCAGGTAAAGGTACAGGACAACTAACGTTTAACCAGATTGCTTTAGAAGTAGCTGGCCCGTATGCGGCAGAGGATGCAGATATTACATTGCGTCTACACCAAGTATTGTGGCCGCAGGTATCGGCACATGCTTCGCTAAGCAAGGTGCTTAATGAAATTGAGTTACCATTAGTCCCAGTTTTGTCCCGCATTGAAAGAGCTGGGGCTTTAGTAGATGACACTCTATTATTTCAGCAGAGCCAAGAGCTTGCGGTTCGTATTGCTGAACTGGAGCGCGAAGCCTGGGATTTAGCAGGTCAGGAATTTAATCTTGCATCACCTAAACAGCTTGGCGAAATTCTCTTCACTAAATTAGAAATTCCAATATTAAAGAAAACTGCCAAAGGCGCACCCTCTACCAAAGAAGAGGTGCTCCAAGAGCTGGCGCTAGATTATCCCTTGCCAAAGGTATTAATCGAGCATCGTGGTTTAGCCAAGCTTAAGTCTACTTATACTGATAAATTACCAGTGATGATTAATCGGACGACGAGGAGAATCCACACCTCTTATAACCAATCAGGCACTGCTACCGGGAGGCTTTCATCATCGGACCCCAATTTACAGAATATTCCCGTGCGCAATGCAGAGGGTCGACGAGTTCGCCAAGCATTTATTCCTACCAAAGGTAGCAAGATGGTAGCTGCGGATTATTCACAAATTGAATTACGAATCATGGCGCACCTGTCTGAGGACTCCAATTTGCTGGCCGCCTTTGGGGCGGGGCAAGATATCCACCGCGCTACTGCGGCAGAGGTTTTTTCCACGCATCCCGAGGCGGTGACTACTGATCAGCGGCGGAGTGCCAAGGCCATTAACTTTGGGCTAATTTATGGTATGTCAGCCTTTGGATTAGCTAAGCAGTTAAATATTGGTCGTAAACAAGCTGCCGAGTACATTGATACCTATTTTGAGCGTTACCCTGGTGTTTTAAATTACATGAACAATGTCCGTAGCACCGCGGCGGAGGTTGGTTACGTTGAGACTTACTTTGGACGTCGCTTGTATCTTCCAGAGATCAACTCCCGCAACGGCATGCGCCGGCAAGCTGCTGAGCGCACGGCAATTAACGCACCAATGCAAGGTACAGCCGCTGATATCATCAAGTTAGCAATGATCTCGGTTGATGATTGGCTACAAAATAGTGACTTGCGCAGTGTAATGATCATGCAAGTCCATGATGAACTTGTCTTAGAGGTACCAGAGGACGAACTTCAGGTAGTTTCTGAGGGGCTAGTGCAGAGAATGGAGAGCGCAGCAGCGTTAAAGGTGCCTTTGTTGGTCGATGTGGGCGTTGGCGATAACTGGGATGAAGCACACTAACCACTATGATCCCATTAGGTGTGTTGATGAAAACACTGACTTTCTAAAGGGTTAGGGTTTTGTGCTGAAAATTAGCATTAGTTAGCGTCAATTAAGATTTGCTAAGGTCAGCACAAAGCCAGTGGTTAAGTTGAGCCTCAAGTTCGGGCAAGCCTTGTTTTTTTAATGATGAAAAAGTCTGAACTGTTAATAAAGTCACACCAGGATCCATTTCACGTAAAAAATTATCTACTTTGAGCAGAGTACTTTGCGCTGGCCCGCGCTTAAGTTTGTCCGATTTGGTCAATAAAATATGAACCGGCAGCCCCGCTTCGGCAGCCCAGTTAAGCATCTGTTGATCATAATCTTGAAGTGGGTGCCTAATATCCATGAGTAAGATGAGGCCCCCTAAGCTTTTTCGCTGTTGTAAATATTCAGCAAGATGTCGATCCCACTGGACTTTCATCGCAATAGGCACCTTCGCATACCCATAGCCTGGTAGATCTACTAATCTCCTTCCTTCACCTAAAGTGAAGTAATTAATCATTTGAGTACGCCCAGGTGTTTTACTGGTTCTTGCTAGGCTTTTATTCCTAGTGAGCGTATTGATGGCACTAGATTTTCCAGCATTAGAACGCCCCGCAAAGGCGACTTCGCAACCCGAATCTTCAGGGCACTGCTTCAACGAGGGAGCGCTAGTAGTAAACTCGGCGGTCTGAAATTTTATTAAAGGCATATCCATAGGAAAATCGACGCTACTTACTTAAGAATCTGAAACTATTGGTATATAATGCACGGCCTTGGCGTATAAGGCCAATAGTCGCGATCATTAAACAATGGTGAGCGAGCATTCTACCGGATTGTGAGAGCCAGAATAACCATGAAAAGAAATATTTTATCCATTATGTGTCTATTTTCAATACTGTTTGTTAATAGTGTTTTTGCTGCAGGAGATGTTGCTGTCGGTAAAACCAAGGTCATGATGTGCACTGGTTGCCATGGAGCCGATGGCAATAGCATGGTGCCATCGTTTCCAAAGTTAGCCGGTTTAGGTGAAAAATATATCACTACACAGTTACGCAACATTAAATCTGGCGATCGAGTCATTATGGAAATGATGGGTATTCTAGACATGTCCTCCGATCAAGACTTACAAGATATGGCGGCTTATTATGATTCGCAGAAGCGCAGCATTGCAGGTGCTAAAGAGATCGAGTTGGTAGGAATTTCTCAACCACAGCAAGCTATCGATTATGGTGAAAATGTTTATCGAGGCGGTAATATGAAGACGGGTGTCGCTGCTTGTACTGGATGTCATTCGCCAGCAGGTAATGGCAATGGCCCGGCCGGATATCCTGGTCTTGGAGGCCAGCATGCAACCTATATTGAAAAGCAGTTGCTCGCTTATCGGCGCGGAGAGCGAGCGAGTGGTAGTAATGCATCGATTATGCAGGGCGTTGCAGCCAATTTGAGTGACAAAGAAATTACAGCGGTGGCTAACTACATCTCTGGTCT
>ENA-OSJC01000394-OSJC01000394.1-marine-metagenome-genome-assembly--contig:-NODE-394-length-43243-cov-8.382315_pt1 | contig 43243 bp, 42 predicted proteins | sample MGYA00237885_ERZ534234 | MGnify/ENA primary metagenome ERZ534234 (study PRJEB26413, sample SAMN06343907) | marine metagenome | isolation source: coastal waters | place: Atlantic Ocean: West Antarctic... | reverse complement strand
AATGCCAGTTTCTGCGGGTCAGTTACAATTAAGGCTTACAGCAGAGTAAAGCTGGCGACTGCTGGGCTGCCCGATAAGTTACGTGCTTATACCAAACGCTTAAAATCAATCATATGAAGCACGGTGTCCAGTACTTCAAGAGCGCTCATATTTGAAGTGTCTAGCTCTATAGCGTCCGTAGCGGCAACCAAAGGCGACACTTCCCTGTTAATATCTCTCTCATCTCTTGCTTTAACCTGCTCCGCAAGGGCGCGCAGACTAACATCTTCGCCCTTTTCAATCAACTCTTTGTGACGCCGCTTAGCTCGTTCATCGATACTCGCTGTCAGGTAAATTTTTAGATCTGCCGCAGGAAAGACCACGGTTCCCATATCTCGACCATCCGCGACCAAACCATTCCCCCGAGCAAACAGTCTTTGTCGCTTCATAAGCGCATCACGCACTTCAGGGTAAGCCGCTAGTTGTGACGCTAGAGCGCCTGTCGTCTCGGTGCGTACATCACTGGTGACATTCTCCCCTTCAAGCAAAATATCAAAGGTCCCTTGGGCTGATGTTTTGAAAATGACATCCATATGCTCAGCAATTAATGACAGCTCTGCTTTATTGGCCGTATCTACGTTACGGCGCGTTGCCGCAATACTTAAAACTCGATACAAGGCGCCACTGTCCAAATATTGAAACGATAACTTATCAGCCAACAGTCGACTTACCGTACCCTTTCCTGAGCCACTGGGCCCATCGATAGTAATAATTTTAGTCATGGTTCGCCTCAACCTGAATATTCAGCCCAATGGCAGCCGCAGAATCAATAAAATTGGGAAAAGAAGTTGCAACATTGTTGCAGCCTTGCACAATAATCTCGTCTCTTGCTCGGAGCCCGGCGATAGAAAACGCCATCGCTATGCGATGGTCATGATGACTCAATACATTGCCTCCCCTCAATTCTCCACCCACAATCACGATTCCATCAATTGTAGAGCGGGCATCAATTCCCAACGTTACAAGGCCATCTGCCATACTTTGAATACGATCACTCTCTTTGACACGGAGTTCTTCTGCGCCAGTAAGCGTTGTGGTTCCGTTCGCGCAGGCAGCTGCGATAAATAGTACTGGAAACTCATCAATAGCCAGTGGAACTTGATCTGGAGGTATATCTATACCCTTTAGTTCACCGTACTCAACTCTTATATCAGCCACCGGTTCACCACCCACTTCACGCTCATTGGATAAACTAATTTGCGTACCCATTTGACGTAAAATATTAATAACCCCAACACGGGTTGGGTTAATGCCGACATGCTGTAAGTTAATGTCCGAACCCGGTGTAATAGCTGCGGCAACCATAAAGAATGCGGCTGAGGAAATATCTGCTGGCACATCAATTCTAGTCGCTAAAAGATCACCTCCACCAGCCAAACTAGCGGTCCTTTTTTCGACATTTACGGTATAACCAAACCCTTGTAGCATTCGCTCAGTATGATCTCGAGTCGGGGCGGGTTCCGTCACTGATGTGTCACCTTCAGCGTAAAGTCCAGCCAATAAAACGCAGGACTTAACCTGTGCACTGGCCATTGGCATTAAATAGTTAATTGGCGTTAAACGTTGACCGCCTCTAATTCTCAGTGGCGGCGTTCCATTTTCAGAGGTTTCAATATTCGCGCCCATAGACCGCAGTGGATCAGCGACTCGGCCCATCGGTCGACCAGAAAGAGAAATATCTCCAGTCAACTCGGTATCAAAGGACTGTCCGGCGAGCAGACCACTTAAAAGCCGAATAGAGGTCCCCGAATTGCCCATATATAGAGGCTTAGCCGGCGCCTTAAGGCCATGCAAGCCAACGCCATGAATAACGACTCGGCCACGCTCAGGGCCCTCGATAATAACTCCCATATCACGAAAGGCTTGCAGTGTAGCCAAGCTATCTTCTCCCTCAAGAAAACCAGTAACTTCTGTCATCCCCTGGGCAAGAGAACCCAGCATAATGGAGCGATGAGACATCGATTTATCGCCTGGAACACGCACATCACCGCGTGCATTACCCCCAGGAGAGATTCTATAATTAATAGTTTTTTCAGTCATTGGACCCTGCAGTGCTTTATTTTCAAGTAATTTCCCAAAATGATTCCGCGCGTCACGAGCTCGAGTAAAAACATCCATCAAATAATCTTGATCACCCTTGTCGATTGCCCCGCGCAAGGCTTGAAAGTTATTCATCACCTGATCAAGAATGCTGAGTATAGATTCACGATTAGCCAGCGCAATATCACGCCACATAACGGGGTCACTAGCTGCTATTCGAGTAAAATCGCGGAACCCACCTGCGGCATAACGAAAGATCTCTCGATTGTCGCCCACCGAAGCCAGCGTATCGACCAAAGAATATGCCAAAAAATGCGGTAAATGACTAGTCGCAGCCAAAATAGCATCATGCTCTTCAACATTCATGGTAGACACGACAGCCCCAACATCAGACCAGAGCGCACTGACCAAACTCAAATGCTCACAATCAACTGTGTTATGCGGGGTCAAAATAACTCTGTGATCTTTAAATAACTGACTATTAGCGGCTTCAACACCACTTTTTTCAGAACCGGCGATGGGGTGGCCGGGCACAAATTGACGGGGTAGTTTGCCATACACATCTAATAAAGCTTTGACGACACTACCTTTGACGCTAGCGACATCGGTGATGGTCACTCTATCACTGAGAAATTCATGGCAGACTGCAATGACCGAAGGCACGCTCAATGTCGGGACACCAATAACCACTAAATCCCCAAAATCGAGTTCGGAAGCTAGGGCCTCAAGGCCGTCACATGCTCGATCAATAACGCCTAATTCAAGCGCTAGTTCAAGAGTAGATGTTCGTCGAGAAATACCTATTACGGTCTTAGCTAAACCTTGTTCTCGCGCGGCAATGGCCAGACTAGATCCAATTAAACCGAGCCCTATAATCACTAGTCGATTAATTTGAGGCTCGAACTTTTCAGTTTTACTCGACATCAGGATACTCTGCTATTGGTCATTGAAGGGGCTCAACGTGCTAGCTATAAAACCGCACGTGGATAAGACCCTAAGATCTTAAGGTCAGCGACATCAGATGCTAATTCTGCGAGTACGCTTTTAACCGCTTCGTCTTCAATATGTCCCACACAATCAATGAAAAATACGTAAGACCATTTGCTGCTGCGCGATGGACGTGACTCAAGACGTGTCATATCCACATTGTAACGCCTGAAGGGCTCCAAAAGATCATGTAAGGCACCCGGCTTGTTGCGCACAGACACCACAAGGGACGTTCGATCATCCCCGCTGGGAGGAATGTCGTCACGTCCTATAATTAAAAAGCGGGTAGAGTTATCTGGCCGATCCTCAATCTTTTCCCATAACTTTTCCAATTTATACAACTCGCAAGACATGTCCCCGGCGATAGCTGCAGAATTCCACTCTCCCTGAACTCTTTTTGCCGCATCGGCGTTACTACTGACCGCTACACGCTCAATATTTGGATAATTCGAATTCAACCACTGCCTACATTGAGCCAGAGACTGTGCGTGGGAATATACCCGAGTAATATTTTCTTTTTTGGTATTCTCACCCATCATAAAGTGATGATGAATACGTAACTCAACTTCACCACAAATTTTAATCGAGGAATCCATGAAGCTATCCAAAGTATGACTGATCACTCCTTCGGTAGAATTCTCTACTGGCACAACACCATAATGGCAGGCCCCTGCCAATACTTCACGAAACACCTCATCAATAGCAGACATAGGCACAGCAATTGCGCCATCACCAAAATGTTTCAACGCAGCCTCTTGAGTGAACGTACCTTCAGGACCTAAAAAAGCAACTTTTATCGGCTGTTCAAGCGCCAGGCAGGCGGACATGATTTGTCGAAAAAGCCGGGCCATATCCTCGTTATCGAGTGGGCCCGTATTAGACTCCATGACACTCCGCAAAACCTGAGCTTCTCGCTCAGGACGATAATAAGCGGTATCTCCTAAACTCTTTTTTACATGAGCAACCTGCTGAGCAAAATTAGCACGTTGACTAATACTCTCCATAATTTGAAGATCTAAGGCATCAATCTTATCTCTTAATCCCAGTAATGCATCTTTTTCAGACATCACTTACTCTCCATATGGCGCTACTTTTACACATAAAGTTATTTTACTCAGCGGAGACTTTTTCTTCAGCGGCATCATCGACATCTTCAGAAACAGCAAATTCATCCTCTTCAGGCTCAGCAATTCGTGCCAAACTAACTAAGTTTTCATTATCTTTGAGTCGAATAATACGAACGCCTTGAGTGTTTCTACCAACAACCGACACCTCATCCCCTCTGGTACGCACCATGGTGCCTTGATCAGAGATCAACATGATTTCATCACCCGAAAATAGCTGTGTCGCGCCGACTAAGGGTCCATTTCGCTCACTCGCCTGAATAGCAATCATACCCTTACCACCACGCCCTTTAGTTGGGAATTCTTCAACCTTGGTGCGCTTGCCATACCCATTTTCGCAGACGGTCAACAAAAACCCATCCTGTTCCGGTATGACCATTGAGATAACCGAACTTCCTTCCGGAAGACGCATACCACGGACACCTTTAGAGACTCTACCCATCGACCGAGCATCAGTGCTGGCAAAACGTACCGCCTTGCCTTCGGAGCTAAACAACATGACGTCACTAGCATCATCAATAATGGCAGTTCCAACTAGATGATCTCCCTCCACTAAGTCAACCGCTCTCAAACCAACACTTCGTGGTCGAGAGTACTGGGTTAGTGCGGTCTTTTTAACAGTCCCGTTGGCAGTCGCCATGAGTACAAATTTGTCTTCGCTATACTCCTCGACCGGCAGTATTGAACTAATCCTCTCACCCTCTCCTAGCGGTAACAAGTTCACCACGGGCCTACCGCGAGAATTACGTCCAGCAATCGGAATTTGATAAACCTTGAGCCAATAAACTTTCCCAAGGTTAGTAAAACAAAGAATTGTTGTGTGAGTGCTAGCCACCAAAAGATGCTCTACAAAATCTTCGTCTTTAACCGCTGTCGCAGATTTACCCATACCACCGCGGCGCTGCGCTTGATAATCACTCAAAGGTTGAGTTTTAGCATAGCCACCATGAGAAATGGTAACCACTCGATCTTCTTCGGTAATGAGATCTTCAACAGTCAGGTCATGCATTGATTCAATAATTTCTGTGCGTCTCGGATCACCGAACTCGGTCACCACTGCCTCGAGTTCTTCCCGAATAACAGTCATTAACCGATTTAAATCACCCAGAATATCTTGGTAGTCGGCTATTTCTTCAAGCTTGACTGCAAATTCCTCAATGATTTTATCAGTTTCCATACCGGTCAATCGGTGCAACCGCAGCTCAAGAATATCTTTGGCCTGCTCAGGCGATAGGAAATACTGGCCATCACGCAGCCCATATTGATCCTCTAACCATTCAGGCCTGGCCGCGTGCGGCCCTGCGCGATCTAACATCTCCAACACTGAACCAGGGTTCCAGCCACGCGCGATCAAACTCTCGCGAGCATCTGCAGGGGTTGAAGATACTTTAATTAGAGCGATGATTTCATCAATATTTGCCAACGCAATAGAGAAACCTTCTAAAGTATGGGCACGCTCGCGCGCTTTACGCAGCAAAAATATCGTTCTACGTGTCACAACTTCACGGCGGTGACGAACAAACGCCTCAAGCATTTGCTTAAGATTAAGGATTTTTGGCTGACCGTCCACCAATGCGACAACATTAATACCAAATACGTTTTGCATTTGAGTCTGCGCGTAAAGATTGTTCAAGACAACTTCACCGATCTCTCCACGCTTGATTTCTATAACAATGCGCAGACCATCTTTATCCGACTCATCTCGCAGTTCCGAGATACCCTCTAACTTCTTCTCCTTGACTAACTCAGCAATACGCTCGATCAAACGCGCTTTGTTTAGCTGGTAAGGAATCTCGGAAACAATAATTGTTTCACGACGTGTTTTTTCGTCGACCTCGATCTCCGCACGCGAACGCATGTAAATACGCCCTCGACCAGTACGATACGCTTGAATGATTCCAGCCTTACCATTGATAATAGCCCCTGTGGGGAAGTCTGGACCGGGGATATATTCCATCAATTCATCGATGGTAATTTCGCTATTATCAATCAAGGCTAGGCAGCCTTTGACAACCTCTGTAAGGTTGTGTGGCGGAATATTAGTCGCCATGCCAACCGCAATACCCGAGGAACCATTGACCAGTAAATTAGGCACGCGCGTTGGCATAACCACTGGAATTTGCTCAGTTTCATCGTAGTTGGGTGCAAAGTCGACGGTATCTTTTTCTAGGTCCTCAAGTAACGCATGAGCAATCTTGGTCATACGAATTTCGGTGTAACGCATCGCGGCAGCGCGGTCTCCATCTACAGACCCGAAATTGCCCTGGCCATCTACCAACATATATCTTAGTGAAAACGGCTGCGCCATTCGAACGATTGTCTCATAGACCGCTGAATCACCATGAGGATGGTATTTACCAATCACATCACCCACTACCCTAGCAGATTTTTTGTACGCCTTGTTCCAATCGTTATTTAGCTCACTCATGGCGAATAAAACCCGTCTATGCACGGGTTTGAGGCCATCACGCACATCCGGCAATGCCCTACCAACAATGACACTCATCGCGTAATCTAAATAGGATTGCTTGAGCTCATCTTCAATGTTTACTGGAACAATTTGCTTGGCTAGATCGACCATAATTTATTGTTATTTCCTGAATTATTGGAATCCTTTGGGTGAGCACCAACAAAGGTAGCACTACTCCAAAAAAAGCTCAGGTGTTATACCGCTAAACACCCCCTTAAACACGCATAATTTTAACATAGTAAGGCATCAAAATGTGGCTTTTATTCGCCCCTCATTGCATAACGGCGAGAAAAAATAGGTATACTAATCGACTCGCACAGGGAGAGGTTATGACGCCAAAAAAAATAAATCTTTTGATCAATTGCCAATGGATTATTCCAATTATTCCAAAGGATAGTATTCTCAAAGACTGCGCAATTGCCATAGATGCCGGACGAATTATTGGCATATTTCCTCAGGCTGAGGCAGCGAAAAAATTTACTGCCGACAACGTCGAACAACTTGACAACCATATCGTTATGCCCGGCCTTGTTAACAGCCATGGTCATGCAGCAATGACCCTGCTTAGAGGGTACGCCGATGACCTCCCTCTTAAACCTTGGCTCGAAGATCATATATGGCCAGCTGAGGCACAATTTTTAAGCGAAGAATTTGTTGCTGACGGCACGCAACTTGCAATTGCGGAAATGATTAAAAGTGGGACAACGTGCTTCGCTGACATGTACTTTTTCCATAACGCGATTGCCGGTGAAGTACGCACTGCCGGAATACGTAGCCAGATTGGCTTTACGGTCATGGATTTCGCTACGCCCTACGGCAAGGGTGCAGATGACTATATTCACAAAGGCTTAGCACTCAGAGACACCTTCAAAGATCAACCGCTAATTAAGATTGCCTGCGCTCCTCATGCACCTTATTCAGTCGGTGACAAGACATTGGGAATATTAGCTACCTATGCAAATGAGCTAGATATGCCGATCCACATTCACTGCCATGAAACCGCCAATGAAATCACCGAATCACTAAAAATCCACGGCTGTAGACCACTTGAACGACTAAATAATCTAGGCATATTGTTGCCACAAACCCAACTTGTCCACATGACCCAAGTTGTTTCGGAAGATATAGCGCTGGTGCGTGATCATGGTTGTCATATCATGCATTGTCCGCAGTCAAATCTCAAACTAGCCAGCGGGTTTTGCCCGATAACAGAGTTTATCGCTAATGGTGTCAACGTGTCATTGGGAACTGACAGCGCGGCCAGCAATAATGACTTAGATTTATTTTCTGAAATGCAAACTGCATCTCTACTCGCAAAAGCAGTTTCTGGTGACGCTACTAGCTTAGACGCCCACGCAACTTTGCGCATGGCGACCATTAATGGAGCGCTAGCACTTGGCTGGGAGAATGAAATTGGTAGCTTGGAATCTGGCAAGTACGCAGATTTGATTGCAGTTAAAATTAATTCTATTAACCAGCAACCGCTGTATAATCCCGCCTCCCAGTTGGTTTACACCAATGCTGGGGGTCAGGTTACGCATAGCTGGGTTGCAGGAAAAAAGTTGCTGAATAACCGTGAGCTTTGCACTATTGATGAGCAAAGCTTGATCCAGAAGACCGAACAGTGGCGTAACAGGATCCAAGGCAGCAATACGATACGCTAACAAACACTCTACTTAAGGTAAACCATGAGCAATAATGTTGACCCAAAAGAAATTCATAAATTCGAAGAACTCGCCAGCCGCTGGTGGGATCGAAATAGTGAATTCAAGCCGCTTCATGACATCAATCCGTTGCGCGCTAACTGGATTGATCAGCGGGCGAAAGTCGCAGAAAAAAATCTTTTAGATGTTGGCTGTGGTGGTGGCATCCTTTGTGAAGCAATGGCACAACGGGGCGCTCGAGTGACAGGGATTGATATGGGCGAAGCCCCACTCGCAGTGGGCAATCTGCACAAACTTGAGTCTGGCGTGGACGTTGACTACATAAAATCTACAGCCGAAGATTTTGCCGAAAGCCACGTAGAAGAATTCGATACCGTCACCTGCTTAGAGATGCTTGAGCATGTCCCGGACCCGAGCTCTGTGGTAAAAGCGTGCGCTACCATGACTAAGCCTGGCGGCCTGGTATTCTTTTCAACTATTAATCGAAACCCAAAATCCTATCTGCTCGCTATTATTGGTGTGGAGTATGTTTTACGGATGTTGCCAAAAGGTACTCATGAATTTTCTAAGTTTATTCGGCCATCTGAGCTTGGCCAATGGGCGCGCGACGCCGGCCTAGAAATTACGGAAATGACTGGTTTGCTCTACAATCCACTGACAAAAACCTACAAGCTCAGTCAAAATGATGTAGATGTTAACTATATGATCTGTGCACGAAAACCCTACTGAATAACTACCACAGGAGCTGTAAATGCTAGCGTTTAAAGCATTGTTGTTTGACCTAGACGGTACTCTGTTGGACACCGCACCAGATTTCATAAGTGCGCTGAACGTTCAACTAGGTATGCATGGACGTGACCCCCTGCCAGCATCAGCTGTCCGAACTAGCGTCACTAACGGCTCCGCCGGCCTGATCCAAGAGGGTTTTGGTATCACCCCCGACCATGTAGATTTTGAGACCATTAGACAGCAATATTTAGACCTATACTTCAATAATCTTGCGGACCAGACTCATTTATTTTCTGGCCTTGAAGACGTCTTGATGCGTTGTGAGCACGACAATATTCCCTGGGGAATTGTCACCAACAAACCATGGAAGTTTAGTTCAGCTGTGCTTGAGCAACTTGACCTAATGAGCCGTGCTGCCACGGTCATCTGTCCGGACCATGTGGTTCATCCTAAACCTCACCCCGAGGCGATGCTGTTAGCGGCCGCGCAGATTTCAGTATCCCCACAGGACTGTCTTTATGTGGGCGATCACCGCAGAGACATCGATGCCGGCAGAGCTGCGGGGATGAAAACTATAGCGGCGGGCTGGGGGTATATAGAACATGGCGAAGATGCCAGCAACTGGAAGGCAGACCATTTTATTAGTGAGTCTTCCCAGTTATATCCACTACTGTTTAACCCTTAAACCCAGGAAGCAATTGTGTATTCTGTTAAAGATATCGTCAACTACCTACCAACGAAAAACCATCTAAAAGAACGAGTTATTCTAATCACCGGTGCCGGTGATGGAATCGGTAAATCAGTGGCCCTTGCATGCGCAAAAGCCGGTGCTACTGTTATTTTAGCCGGCCGTACTCCAGCAAAACTCGACGCCGTTTACACGTTAATCATGGCGGAGGGATTACCTGAACCGCGTATCTTTGCCATAGATTTAGAAGGTGCCACCCATGATGATTATGTGAATCTAGCCGCCACCATCGACCAGCAATTTGGTCGTCTTGACGGCTTACTCCACAATGCTGGAATCCTCGGACAACGCACCCCACTGAGTAACTACTCAGCTGAATTGTGGAATAAAGTCATGCAAGTAAACCTGACGGCGCAATTTCAAATGACTCAGTGCCTCATGGCAGTGTTAGAGAAATCAGCTGATGCTTCTGTTCTTTTCACGACCTCTGGTGTCGGAAGAGTTGGAAGAGCATTTTGGGGCGCTTACGCAGTGTCTAAATTTGCCATAGAGGGAATGGTGCAAACTTGGGCCTCGGAAATTGAAGACCTGGGATCGGTGCGAATAAACGCCATTAACCCCGGCGCAACCCGAACAAACATGCGCGCCCAGGCGTTTCCTGCAGAAAACCCTTATGATTTAGCGACAGCAGAAGACATCATGCCAGCTTACCTATACTTACTAGGCCCTGATAGCAAACATATTAACGGGCAGTCACTTGACGCTCAGATTCGTAAACCATAAATAACGTGTTTAGCGCTCGGTATTACCGCGAGCGCGAAGCTTCTTTTCTTTGCGCTCGCGAATATCACGTAGCACATTTTTCTCACTAAACCTTGGCGGCTTCATTGCTACAGCACGAAACAATGAAACAACCTGCTTCGGATCTAACTCAATAAAGTCTGAGCGCCTGACAATAGATGGCAACTCAATGGGCCCATAGCTAATACGCTTTAATCGATTCACTTCGACACCCTGCGATTCCCAAAGACGCCTTACCTCTCGAGTCCGGCCTTCGCCTAAAATAACCCTAAACCACTGATTACTGGCATTGCGCTCGTCATTACTGCGTGAATGTTGCGCTTTGACCGTCTGAAATTTTGCGACACCATCTTCAAGAATAACGCCCTCAGAAAGCCTCGCTATCATTGCTTCAGTTACCTCACCATGCACACGCACCATATACTCTCGCTTTACTTCATAGGAGGGATGCATGAGACGATTTGCTAATTCGCCATGATTAGTAAACAACAGTAATCCACTGGTGTTAATATCTAACCGCCCTATAGCAATCCAGCGCCCACGACTAACTCGCGGCAAATTATCAAATACTGTTGGCCGGCCGTCTGGGTCAACTGTTGTGCATACCTCGCCTTCAGGCTTGCTATACATTAAAACCCTAGGACTATCATCTGTTACCACTTTGATGGGGCGGCCATCGACTAAAATCCGATCCTCTGGAATTGCTCTATCGCCCAACTTTGACGTTGAGCCATTCACCGACACTCGCCCAGCAGATATCCACTTTTCTAGCTCTCGACGAGAACCAAGGCCCGCAGTTGCTAAAAGTTTTTGTAATTTTTCACTCATCGGATGCCACGCTGTTATTAGTAGGTTTAATAGTCTGCTGAGTTGGTAATATCAGGTTAGAGCCCTCTTCAGACCCATCCTGCTGCTGATTCAGCTCAAATTCAGTATTATCAGAGGCCGCCAAATCATCGTTAGCTGCGCTTGATACTTCCGCTGGAGTACTCGCTAACGCAAGCTCCAAATCAGGATCTAACTCAGAGAAATCCTTGATATCACCAAGGGTTGGTAAATATTCCAAACTCTTGATATTAAAATAATCTAGAAATTGCTTAGTCGTTGCGTAGAGGGCTGGTCGACCTGGCACATCACGGTGCCCTACCACACGTACCCAATCCCTTTCTTGCAGCGATTTAATAATGTCTGAGCTTACTGCAACGCCTCTTACCGCCTCAATATCTCCTCGCGTTAGAGGCTGGCGATAGGCAATTAACGCTAGGGTTTCAAGCATTGCTCGGGAATAGCGCTTGGGCTTTTCTTCCCACAATCGATTCACCCATTCTGATAGCTGTTGCCTTACTTGAAAACGATAACCACTAGCTACTTGCACAAGCTCGAAGCCACAATCTTGGCAACCCGCCTGAATCTCTTCCAGAGCCGCTCTTATTTGATCTCGCGGAGGACGTTCCGTTTCTTCAAAAAGCGTCTCTAATCGAGCTATGTCGATTGGCTTTCCGGCAGCCATAATAGCGCCTTCAATAATTTTTCTTAACATTTCTGAATTCATGATGACCTTGCTTTGACATGAATAGGCCCAAACGACTCGTTTTGCACTATTTCAACCAAAGACTCTTTAATGAGCTCCATAATCGCTAAAAAAGTTACTACAACACCCAAGCGACCTTCGCTTTCTTTAAATAAACTAACAAAAGGTACAAACTGCTTATCACGAATCACCTCCAGAACATGAGACATGCGCTCTCGAGTGGACAACTTTTCACGCTGAATATGGTGTGACTCAAACATTTCCGCACGTCGTAAAACATCAGCTAATGCGCTCATGACTTCACGCATATCTACCTCAGGAAACTGTCGCTCCACAGCTCGATCTGGCGATTCGGCTGTTGCCTGATGTATATCACGCCCCAGACGTGGTATCTCATCAATATCTTCCGCTGCTGCCTTAAATCTCTCATATTCCTGTAATCGACGAATCAGTTCAGCACGCGGATCACCCTCGTCTTCCTCATCTTCTACCTGACGGGGGAGCAAAATACGTGACTTTATTTCTGCCAGCATAGCCGCCATCACCAAATACTCTGCAGCCAATTCCAGCTGAATTGTCGACATTAAATCAATATAACTCATATATTGACGAGTAATCTCCGCCACATTAATTTCTAAAATATCAAGGTTTTGTCGCCGGATGAGATACAGCAGTAAATCAAGAGGGCCTTCAAATGCCTCTAAAATAACCTCAAGCGCATCCGGTGGAATATAGAGATCTTTGGGAAGAGTGGTTAACTCTTTACCCTGCACTACAGCAAATGGCATCTCCTCTTGCTGGGGACTCTTTGGCGTAACTGCTCTGACACTAGCAGGCGGTAAGATGTCGCTTTGTACGGGTGCTTCGCTAGACACTATTTACCCCAATTTTGCTTTAGAGACTAGTATAACCAGATTAACATCCAGACACATCAGGATTGTTGAAAACTAGATGAATCGCCTGTTCCTTGACGCAGGATCTGAGGGTTGTCATTAGTCATATCAATCACAGTAGTAGGCTCGTGGCCACAATAACCACCATCAATAATAGCATCCACATGACGCTCCATTGTTTGTCGAATATCGTGAGGGTCACTGAGAGGGTATTCATCATTTGGCATAATTAACGTTACGCTCATCATCGGCTCGCCAAGTTCATCCAACAAGGCCTTCACAATCGGGCTATCTGGCACTCGAATACCTATAGTCTTGCGCTTTGGGTGCATCAATCGTTTTGGAACTTCAGATGTCGCATTCAAAATAAAGGTGAACGCCCCAGGGGTACTGGCTTTTAAAATTCTAAATGCACTGTTATCGACCTTTGCGTAATTGGCAAGTTCGGAGAGGTCTCGACAAACCAAGGTAAAGTTATGGTGTTTGTCGAGTTGACGAATAACTCTAATTCGCTCCAATGCCTGTTTATCACCAATGTGGCAACCAATCGCATACACAGAGTCGGTAGGGTACACAATTACCCCGCCACGACGAACAATATCGGCGACGCGGGCTATGGATCGTGCTTGCGGGTTTTCTGGATGTATTGAAAAGTATTGGCTGCTCAAATCTGGACTCTCCCACGGCATTAATTTTTGACAGCATTGTCTCATAAGCAGGAGTCGATTTGTTCGTAACAATCAATCCAGCTTGGTACCGAAAATCCGTCGGTTAAAGTCGACAAGCGCAGCGAGATAGATACAATGGGCATCCGGAACACTAGTGGGTAATTAATGAGTAGATTAAAAGGCGCAAAGCTAGATCAGCATGAGGATGAGGTTAAGGAAGCGCCACCCAGTTTACTGTGGAATTTGGTATTTAATCTTGTTCTGCCAACACTTATTTTGACAAAGCTAAGTGGCGATCAGTTTTTAGGCATTAAGCCCGCCATATTAGTCGCGCTGGCATTCCCTTTTGCTTACGGGTTGAGAGAGTTTATCAACCTGCGAAAAGTTAATTTCTTTTCAGCACTGGGTATAGCCAGTGTTTCATTGACCGGCGGTATCAGTCTAATGGAACTTGACCCCGTCTATATCGCCATCAAAGAGGCCGCTATCCCAGGACTGCTTGGCATTGCCACTTTGCTGTCTTTAAAAACGTCGCAGCCGCTGATCCATACATTTTTACTCAATGAATCAGTGATGAACACTACTGGGATTTCTAAAGCATTAAAAGACAATAACGCTCAAGCCGCGTTTGATAAATTATTAGTCAATGCTTCGTGGGTGTTATCCGGTTCATTTTTCCTGTCATCTGCTCTCAACTATACCTTAGCCGTCGTTTTGATTACCGCGGACCCCGGGACTGAGGCGTTTAATCAACAATTAGGCCGAATGACCGCTCTGAGCTTTCCAGTCATCGCTTTGCCAGGGACGCTTTTTTTAATGGCTAATCTAATTTATGTCTTCCGCGGGATCACTCGCCTCACTGGCATGCCCTTTGAAGATATCCTCAATGTCGAAAAAGAGAAAAAATAGCTATGTGGTACTCAATCGTTAGTGAAGATATCGAAAACAGTCTGGCCCTGCGCAGTCAAGCGCGTCCCCAGCACTTAGATAGACTGAATATTCTCAAAGAGCAAGGTCGGCTGCTAGTTGCTGGACCTCAACCGGCGATTGATAACGTCGATCCAGGCGCAGCGGGTTTCACCGGTAGTCTAATCATTGCCGAGTTCAACAGCTTAGAGGATGCTCAGCATTGGGCTGAAGCTGACCCTTATGTCGCAGCGGGTGTTTATCAATCCGTCAGTGTTAAGCCGTTTAAAAAGGTACTGCCTTGACATCACGGATTTTTTTGCTCAATCATAGTATGATTCTTAGAATGCACATATCGGTACAAAATCTTATGAAAATTTTAGCTTTTATCTCTCTTTTGGTGTCATTAACAACAGTCAATTTGGTCTTCGCTCAGGAGCCTATTAATGAGGGTTTAAGCATAGATGCCACTGAAGCCACAGAAACTGCTGAGACTAAAAGCTCTGATCTTCCAGAACCTGAAATCGAAATACAGAGGGTCGCTTTTGAGCCCCAAGTACGCTATATCTCGGACGAATTCTTCGTACCTCTGAGGGAAACACCATGCCCACGATGTAAGATAGTTCACTGGGGAATCAAGTCTGGTGTTGTGGTTGACCTACTGGATTTAAAGGATGGTTGGGGTTTGGTGTCGACAGCCAATGGCTACAAAGGCTGGATGGAAGAGCAATTTATTGCCGAATCACCATCAGGTAGGCAGCAACTGGGTGACAGCCAGCTCGCCTTAAAAGATGCTGCCGTTAGAATTAAGCAATTTGAAGATGCCATAGTAACGTTTAAGAATGAGATTAAAAGCCTTCAACTAGATAACCAACAACTAGAAAGTGATAAAAAAATATTTGCTCAAGAGTTTTCTGAGATGGAGGGAATATCTGCCGACCCTGCAGCCTTAAACCAGCAGAACCAAACTCTTGTCAAACAGAACCATCTATTACAAAGCGACAATGATGTATTGAAGGCAGAGGTAGAGATTTTAGAAAATGACAGTAGTAACCAATTCTTTTTATACGGTGCTCTGACGGTATTTTTAGCCGCTCTACTGGTGGCATTTATTCCTAAACTGAAGGGCAGGAAAAGGCTTTCAGAGTGGGGTTAATCGTACCGCTAGCCAAAAAGCTTTACACACTAAACTTAAATAATTGAGGTCACTAAAAATGTCACGTTCTGTAGTCTTTGTATTGCTAATGCTCGCGTCACTTAAGCTTTTTGCGGCAGTTGAGATGTCATCAGTCAACCCCCAGGTAAAGTTAGAAACGGAAAAAGGAGACATTGTTCTTGAATTATTTCCTAAAAAAGCACCCGTTTCGGTCGATAGCTTTATTAAGCATGTGAACAACTTTCACTATGACGGACTGATCTTCCATCGCGTAATTAAAGGATTCATGATTCAGACAGGTGGTTTTACCTTTGACTTTACCCCACGAGAATCAGAGCGTCCAACTATAGTCAATGAGGCATCTAACGGGCTTAAAAATAACCGTGGGACTATTGCTATGGCACGTATGAGTGATCCCGACTCAGCCCAGGCACAGTTTTTCATAAATCACAGTAGCAACGGTTTTTTGAATAGCAAAGGTGACAATGTTGGCTATGCTGTTTTTGGTAAAGTGATCAGCGGCATGGATACTGTTGACGCTATTGCAGTGGTTCCGACCAGTGGGTTCAGCATGTATCAAGATGTTCCTATTGAGCCCATTAGAATCCTCAGTGCGCGCCTTCTCAACCCTGATGTTTGGGTTGAACACAAAGACCCAAAGCCAGTCGCATCAAGCTTTGAACGCCCCATACCCTTAAGGTAACCATAGAGTTTTATGACCGCACTCAGTATCAATCTAAATAAAATAAGTTTGTTAAGGAACTCTAGAGAGGGAAACTATCCCAGCGTTCTTAAGCATGCTCAGCTATGTATCGACAATGGCGCTGATGGCATTACTGTTCATCCACGACCTGACCAGCGGCATATCAGGCCAAGTGATGTTCGAGAACTCTCTGAGTTGGTAAAGCCCTTGGCTGATATAGAGTTTAATGTTGAGGGTAATCCATTTGCATCAGCTATTGCCGATTATCCGGGTTTTATCTCTTTGGTTGAACAAACTCAGCCTGATCAATGCACTCTGGTGCCTGACAGTGACAGCCAGCTAACGTCTGATCATGGTTTTGATTTAAATCACTCTGGTGAGGCACTCGAACCTATCATCACACGCCTCAAGGACCAGGGAATGCGGGTAAGTCTTTTCATGGACCCAAATCTAGAACAAATTGAGCTCGCTGCTGAGATTGGCGCGGATCGAATAGAGCTGTACACAGGCCCTTATGCTGAGGCTTGGGGGAGTGAAAGCGCTGAGCTAATGTTCCAACAACACAAAAAGGCGGCAGAGCTTGCGACATCTTTGGGTATGGGCGTCAATGCCGGCCATGATCTAAATCTTCACAACTTAGCTAAATTTGCAACGATTCCCGGACTTCTTGAGGTATCTATTGGCCACGCTTTTATCGTAGACTCATTAATGATGGGGATGGCCAGCACTGTGCAGGCCTATAAGAAGTTACTTAACCAACATTAGTGGCCACCATGTCTGAGCATACGCCAGCCGCCAGGACCGTAGATACTATACGCTCCAAAACACTCACGCTAAACTGCATTGGCGCAGGGCGTGCAGGGTCTACGCTGTGTAGGTTACTGTCTTCGTACATTGAAATAAATCAGGTCGTCAATCGCACCAAACTCTCTGCTGACCAAGCCGTGGAGTTCATTACAGCCGGCGAGGCCGTTAGCATTAGCGATCAGTCATATGTGGGTTTAAAGTGCGCTGACATCTGGATGTTAGCCTGTCCAGATGACCAACTTCAGTCTGTCGGTGATTCATTGCTATCCTCAGGAGTATTGCAGTCGGGCAACATTCTCTTTCATTGCAGCGGCGTCTTATCATCGACTATTTTTACCCAAGCTAGATCAATCGGTGTCAATATTGCATCACTTCACCCAGCCCATAGCTTTGCCAACCCCGAATCATCGTTAAAATCCTTCATTGGCACTTCGTGCGCAATCGAAGGTGATACTCAAGCCACACTCCTTTTATCACGCTTATTCGAAGACATTGGCGCTAATGTTTTCCCTATTGATCGTGATAAAAAATCTCTGTATCACGCGTCAATGGTCATGGCCTGTAATAATTTAGTTAGCTTATTAGAATTGAGTAAATTAATGCTTACTCAGTCGGGTATAGATACAAAAAAGCAACACAACCCAATGCAAGCACTCGTCCAACAAACCTTGGACAACTATTTTGATGGCAACGCCCAAAGCGCTTTAACAGGCCCTATCTCGCGGGGAGATATAAAAACTGTTGAGACTCATTTAAGGGCTTTAAAGAACACCCCAGACACATGGCAACAGGTGTATTCTGGACTAGGTCGCATAGCAGTAGACATATCCGCGACTCAAGGTAAGGCTTCTCATAAAGATTTACAGATCATTACACAATTACTGAAGCCTGATACCCAAACCACACCAGACATAAAAGGCTAATATGAATCGCCCACAGTCATCTGATCAACGCTCTGATAGCGCTGAGTATTTAAAAAGAAAGGTTTTCTTTGATCAGCTCATTACCGTTTATGGCCGCAAGCCGGTGTTAGAAATACTCGAAGACACAAAGCTGGATATTTATCGCCTTCATCTTGCTGATAGTAACCGCGGTGGCGGTATTATTGATCAAATAAAACAACTGGCACAGCAACGTAATATCGAGATTCTTCACCACAATCGCTCGCAACTGGCGCGTATTTCCCGTAATAGCAAGCAGGATCAGGGGGTCGCATGCGATATACATTGCCCAGGCTATCAGCCCTATGAACAAGCAATAGATTCGCTATCCACGGGGGACCCTAAAGTATTGATCGCTATAGATGGGGTAACTAACCCACAGAATTTGGGCATGATTATTCGTAGTGTAACTGCCAGCCCCTGTTATGGGTTACTTCTGCCCACCAAAGGGGTTGCTGAAATCTCGTCACTAGTCATTAAAGCCAGTGCCGGTACTGTTTTTAAGGGAACCATATTGCGCTGTGATAGCTTACATAGCGCACTGAAAAATTTGCAGCAACAAGGGTTCAAGCTATGTATGCTCTCTTCCCATAATGCAACACCACTGGCGAATATTAGTCGCGATCAATCCTTAGTCTATATTTTGGGCAACGAGTCAGACGGTGTCAGTGAGAGTATCGCATCGCTCTGTGACTACCGCGTTGGTATAGAAATGAACAATGGCGTTGAATCATTAAACGTAGCAGTGACCGCGGCATTAGTCGCGTTTAACACCCTCTAGTTAGTAGATTCTTCAGTCGCCAGAGACCAAAGAGGTGATCTTAATGCCGCGACTAAAGAGACGATTAAAGTAAGGCTGGCAATGGTAATAAAAGTAGTACTCAGACCCACTGTCTGAATCGCCATACCACTTGCCCAAGCACCAAGTGGTGCGCCGCCAAACAAACTCAACTGGTAGACTGAAGCAGCTCTAGACCGCAATGCATGTGGCACTTGGTTGTGAAGAATAGTGCGACCTAAAGTCATCGATAATCCAGAGAAAAAACCCCATACATATACGACTGGAAATAACACCCAAAGGCTGGGCAAAAAAGCCACTATACCCACTAGGCTACCGCGCCATAGAAAACTAATAATCATTAGCCTACCCGGGCGTTTAAACATTTTAGCGCGCTTCATTACACCAAGGTTAGCGCTGACAATACCCAGTGTAAATGTAATCTGCAGGCCCGCATAAAGTTGGGCACCGCCACCATAGCCCTGTTTGGCTATTAATGGCATGCCCACTAAATAAACGCCAAACGCAAGAAACCCCGTGGCAAACACGAGAAATACTAGATGCAGTAGTGCACGGTTCTCAGAAAATAGGTTAAAGCCTTTACGAAGCTCAGCTAATGGGTTTCGAGGCTCACTGGTAGACTCGGCAGCAATACCTTGAGTTGACTTCATCAGCGGATGGCACTGTCGAATACACCAAGCACTGAAGGCGAACATACAAACCTGCAATGCCAAAAGCGGAAGCACACCCACGTCTTCGATTTGACCAGCAAAGAAAAAACCAACACCCTGCGCTACAAACTGTACCGCCACTACCTTAGCAACAGCCTGATGCATCAAGGTCTGATCAGCATAGCCCAGCAAACTTTCTCGAGCCGGTTGGACAAACGCTGAAATTGTTCCGAAACTTATGGCAAACAGCAGCATCATCGAAAAAGAAAGTTGGTCTGTGGCAACCGCTACAGACAGCAACCCTACGGGTAAAATATAGAGCGCATAAAGAAGTGACAACCAAGTACCACGATGACGACCATCCGAGACTACGCCCCCCGGCAAAATAAATAACAAGTTAGGCAATAGTAATGCCATTTGAGCCAACCCCAGTCGACTAGGGGATTGCTCCAAAACCCCAATAATTAACCATGGGAAAAGAATGGTATGCACACCCATGGAAAAGTTACTGGAGGCAATGGTTGCCAAGTAATGGCGAAAAGAAAACGTTTGGGAAGTCACTTATTTACGACGTTTGCGCATTACCGCTATTAGCCAGCCTATTGCTGCACTAAGAGTCACGATTAACCCAAGACCGACCAACATAGACATGAGATTACTAATCAATAAGGATACCGGTATGTTGTAAACTTCGACGGCCATCAATAAAAAGGTAAAGCAAGCAAGCATCGACGCAATCCAGGTCGATCGACGCTTTAAAAAACCTTTTGCAGAGAGCTTATTCAAACTACTTAATATCCTATGTAGGTTGGTGATATTTTGTAACGTCGTATTAAGGCTGCGCAGACAAAAAGGCCATTAACTCTGCTTCGTCCATGACCGCTATACCTAAGTTTTCAGCTTTAGTCAGTTTTGAACCTGCACCTGGCCCGGCCACGACCTGGCTAGTTTTGGCGGAGACGCTTGAAGCAACCTTGGCACCTAAGGCTTGAAGTGCGTCTTTTGCTTCAGCTCGGCTCATAATCTGCATACCACCTGTTAGTACCCAAGTCTGACCTTTCAATAGTTGTGCCCCTTGACTTGACAGGTCGATATCAGGCCATTTCACGCCTGCATTGCGCAACGCCTCAATGATTGAAAGATTATCGGGATTACGGAAGAAGTTAGCAATATGTCGAGCGACTACCGGTCCAATATCATCTATTTCCAACAATTCCTCTACCGAGGACTGAGCGATCATCTCAATAGCACCAAAGTTATTGGCTAAAGTCTGCGCTGTTGCTTCACCGACTTCGCGAATACCTAACGCATAAAGAAACTTCGCCAACGTAGTCTCTTTACTGACGTCAATGGCGGCCACTAAATTAGCGACGGACTTTTCAGCCATACGCTCCAAGCCAACTAGTCGGCTCTCATCAAGCTCATACAGGTCAGCTACCGAAAAGATAATGGCCTTATCGACCATCAGTTCAACGAGTTTATCTCCCAGACCATCAATATCCATAGCCTTTCGCGAAGCGAAATGTTTTATCGCTTCTTTAATCTGAGCGCCGCAGAAAAGGCCTCCAGAACAACGCGCCACGGCCTCACCGGTATTACGTTGCACCGATGACTGACAAACAGGACACCGTTCAGGAAACACAATGACCTCTGCATCAAGCGGTCTTTTCTCTAAAACCACCTTAGCAATCTGAGGAATAACATCACCCGCTCTGCGAATAATAACAACGTCACCAATCCGCACACCCAGTCGTTCTATTTCATCACGATTATGTAGAGTCGCATTACTGACTGTCACACCACCGACAAAAACGGGTTCCAAGCGCGCCACTGGAGTGATTGCTCCGGTTCGACCAACCTGAAATTCAACGCCTAACAATTGAGTCATTTCTTCTTGCGCAGGAAATTTTCGAGCGATCGCCCAACGTGGCGCTTTCGCAACAAACCCTAGCCTCTCTTGCAGAGCTAATTCATTCACCTTATAAACGATGCCATCAATATCATAGGGTAACTTATTTCGTCGCTTCGCCAGCCGTTGGTAGTAGTCTGCGCAAGCGTCCACACCGGTGACAGTTTCAACGTAGTCATTAAGTTTAAAGCCCCACCCACATAGCGCTTGGAGCATATCTTGATGAGTAGTGGGTGTACTCTCGGCCTGATACTGACCAACACTATAGGCACACATTTCCAGCGGTCTACTGGCAGTCACCTTCGAATCTAATTGCCGTAAACTACCGGCCGCCGCGTTGCGTGGATTAACAAAGCTCTTTCCTCCGACAGCTCGAGCAGCTTCATTTAACGCATCAAAACCCACCTTAGGGAGATATATTTCGCCACGAACCTCAAGTAAGTGTGGGATATTATCGCCTTGTAACTTTAGTGGAACACTCTTGATAGTGCGGACATTAGCGGTTATATCTTCGCCAACATTACCATCACCACGTGTTGCGCCATAAACCAAAACGCCGTCTCGATACAAGATACTGACCGCCGCCCCATCCAGCTTGGGCTCACAAACATACTCTATGTCAGTAGTTTGGTTGAGCCGATCTTTGACTTTCCGTTCAAAATCTTGCAACTCCGCATCGCTAAACGCATTATCCAAGGAGAGCATCGGCAGCCCATGCTTGATTTGGGAGAATGACTGCAGCGCCATACCACCAACTCGTTGAGTGGGTGAGTCTTCAGTAGCGATGTCTGGATGCGATACTTCCATGTCTTGTAGTTTTCGCATTTGCCGATCGTACTCACTATCCGGTACAGACGGATTATCCAGAACATAGTAACGGTGATTATGCTGATTTAACTCAGCAACAAGATTTTTGTACTCCTCCAGAATTTTTTTGGGGATCAACGCCATTAGGCTAGCTTCCCTGACTATTAATGATCATTTGACTGCTGCAGATTCGCCTTTTTTGCGCGTTGGCGGTAATGATCTATGGTTTGTAGAGTCATTGAGCTACGAGACTCATCCATCACGTTTAAGGGCAATTTTTCAGCCATGTTGTTAACTGCTTCAATCATGGTCTCAAATGCGGCACTGGGGTCCTCAAGGTCATCTAATGCCATGAATAAAGTCACACCTGGAGTCGTTATCTTAGACATAGTATTTAAGTCAAAAGTACCTGGATTGACTAAATTAGCCATACTAAATAATACCGGTCCTGACCCATCGTCACTAAGATGGCGATGGAAAATTTTCATCGCCCCATAGCGCAATCCTACCTCCACTGATACAGTTAAAAGATCTTCGCCGTTGAGCGTTTCACCTTTATTAGCCATTAAGTGCATCACCAAAACATCCTGAGGAGCATCAGAACTTGACTGTGTAACTGGCTCCGGTTTCGAAACCGGTGGCTGCAAGTCACTCAGTTCATCATCACGACTTGCAAAAATGGAATGATCTAAATCAAACCCCTGCTGTTCTGGCTGCTTCGAAAACTTGAAATCGCTCGTCATCGCGCTTGATTTTTCAGCCACACCTAAATCATCCGCTGATCTTGCACCAACTACTCTAGAGCCGCCGGAAGGAAACTGGCTATGGTCAAGTTCATTGTTATCAAAATCATCGCCCTCAATGGACGGTTTAAATTTACGCGTGGGCATTTGCAAATTCTCATAACGGTTACGCTTTATTCGACGCGCTCCGTCAAGGACAACAGCTACCAACGCTAAGATAGCAACCGAAATAAGTATTTCTCTAGGGCCAAAGAAATCCATGTCAGACTCTTATGCAACAAATAAGATGTTGATCATTAATATAGTTTTTCATCGTTTATAACTATCCTTTTAAAGAAAAAATACTTAAGCACCCGCTAGTTCAGCAGCCTGATCAACATCTACCGTGACCAATCTAGAAACCCCAGCTTCATGCATAGTTACGCCCATCAGCTGATTGGCCGCTTCCATCGATATTTTATTATGGGTAATAAAAATAAACTGAACCTGATCAGACATTTCCTTAACCATCGCAGCGTAACGTGCCACGTTGGCATCATCTAAAGGAGCATCAACCTCATCGAGCATGCAAAACGGTGCAGGATTTAACTTGAAAATTGCAAATACCATAGCAATAGCAGTGAGCGCCTTTTCGCCGCCTGATAGCAAGTGAATTGACGCATTTTTCTTGCCTGGGGGCCTCGCCATTAAAGTGACACCAGTGTTGAGCAGATCATCACCCGTCATTTCCAAATAAGCGTGCCCGCCACCAAATAATTTTGGAAATAACGCTTGAATATGGGTATTGACCAATTCAAATGTTTCTTTAAATCGAGTTCGAGTAGTCCGATCAATTTTTTGGATGGCCGACTGCAGGGTCTGCAGTGCCTCTTCAAGCTCTTGATTTTGCTTATCTAAATAATCTTTGCGCTCAGATTCAATTTTATACTCGTCAATGGCTGCTAAGTTAATCGGCCCGAGACGCTGTATACGATTAGCGATTAGCTGCAGTTGCTCTTCCCAATCAACCAGCTCAGCATCCTCCGGCAGCGCGTCCAAAAGATCAACCAACACACCATTTTTGTCTTTTATCTGATCTTCAATAGTCATGCTAAGAGTACTTATTTCCTGAGCTGACAATCGTTGCGCCTCTAACTGAACCTGCAGATCCTGCAATTCCAGTTCAAGTTCACCGCGTCGTTTTTCTTGCTCTCGAGTATCGTATTCTGTTGCCTCGACCTGCTGACGAGACTCACCCAGTTCATCCTCTACCTTAAGCCGAGCCTCCAGCTGCTGTTCTAATTGCTGTTTGTGGTCATCAGTCGGATCTTCTTTTATTTCAAAGGCGATTCTCAACTCAGCACGACGCTCCTCAAGTCTCTCAAATTGAGATTCTAAGCGCAGTATTCCACCTTTAATCGACACAAGCTGTGTACTAAGAGAGCTCTCTCGAAGGGCCATCTGCTGACGATTATCACGATGTTGACGAGCAGTTTGACGAGCACTATCAAGCGCTGTTCGTAACATATCACGCTGACTCACTAAGGCTGCCCGAAGTCCAGTATCGACGTCCATTTTCTCAATCGACTCTTGCAAAACCACTCTAGCCGTAGCAAGGTTTTCCGTTTCAGTTTGAGACTGCTCTTGGACCTCCGTTAATTCTTTATCGGCGCGCGCTTTGCGGGCTTTGAACTGCTCGATTTGTACCTCAAAACCACTCAATTTAGAACGTAGCTCCGCATAAGTACTCTGCTGTTCTTCAATACTTCGAGAAATTTCATGACGAGTCGCTTCAAGATTCTGCAATGTTGAACTATTTTCTTGCCGCTCTTTTTCAGCGCCTTCAATAGACACTACAAGCGCTTCAAGCTTCTGGTCAATAGCGTCCAATTCTTGTTTCCTCTGAAGAACGCCAGCCGTTGCATCTTTATCTCGGGCTACACGCGCCCAACTGGCACCCAGCCAGATCCCATCGGCGGTCACCACTGACTCATAGACAGACAATGTTGACTGCAAAGCAAGCGCATCAGCGAGTGAATCAGCAGTAAACACATTGGACAAAAGGATTTTGGCGGAATTACCCTCCACCAGATCACTCAACAACTGCCCTTTGGAGGACCCCGAATGATGTTTACCCATGCCGGTGTTGACAAACAACAACTCACCTTTATTGAAGCCCTGCATCAGATCAACAGAGCTGGCCATATCATCCACAGCAATTGCTTGTAAGTAACTCCCCAATACAGTTTCTACCGCGAGCTCCCAACCAGCCGCAGCTTTTAATTGATCGGCCAACCTGGGTTGCTTGTCAAGACCCACGGCAGCCAACCATTTCTGCTCGTCCCCATCACCCATCGCCGCTTGTTGCAAGGCATGAAGAGACGCCTGGCGACCCTTTAACGTCTGTTGAGTACCACGAAGGTCATCACAACGTGCGTTGGTTTGCAGCGCTTTATCACGCAATGACTCAATCGCCAGACGATTTTCCTGCCGCTGACCATCGGTGAGAGAACGCGAGTGTTCAGTCGCCTCCAGACTGTCTTTTATCGTTGCCAACTCTTCCTCAGCAGGACTGGCCTGAAAGCTTGTGGCTTCAGCCTCTAAACTCTGCTTCTTTTCTGTTAAGCGGCGCATTAGCTGTTCAAGATGTTGAATACGCGACTGCTGGACTTCAGCTTGCTGTCTTGGACTGGCGGAGTGCTGATTGAATTCATCCCAGTGTTGCTGCCACTCATTCATAGCCTGCTCAGCCTCTTCAAGCGCAGCAGTAGATATCACTTCTAGTTGGGCAGCCTTTTCCAGCACTGGCTTGAGCTCATCAAATTCCGCTTGCCAACCAGACACCTTGTTTTTGTCCGCAGTAAGGTGCTCATCGGTTTCTCGATAATTACGCTCTGTTTGCTGGAGCTCTCTATCAATATCTTGGGCGCGTTGCTGCGCATGCTCAATCGCTTGTTCGATACGGGTAACTTCACCACCAATCTTATAAAACCTAGCCTGCACCTCATTAAAGGCATCGCTTTGGTCAGTAAACTGCGTTCGTAACTTTTCAATACTCGTATCACAATGGCTACGTTGAGCAACAATCTTCTCTTTCCCTATCTCAAAACCACCAATCACAGCTTTAAGACCCAAGGCATCCTGATTGTAACCTCGCCACTTAAGCGTTAGTAACTCAGCACTAAACTGCCGCTCTTGTTTTTTGTACTCAGAGTATTTTTCAGCAGCCTTCGCTTGACGTTCTAAACGGCTTATCTGACGTCCAAGCTCATCACGTATGTCTGTTAAACGTTCCAGATTTTCCATCGTGCGCTGCATGCGGCTCTCAGTCTCGCGACGACGCTCTTTATATTTGGAGATTCCGGCGGCCTCTTCGATATAAATACGCAATTCGTCCGGCTTGGACTCGATTAGTCGAGAGATCATTCCCTGTTCTATAATTGCGTAGCTTCTTGGCCCTAAACCCGTTCCAAGGAAGATATCTGTGATATCACGACGGCGACATTTACTGCCATTTAAATAATAGTTCGATTGACCATCGCGAGTCACTTTGCGCTTGATACTTATTTCATTGTAGGCCGCATATTCACCGACAATGCGTTGTTGCGTGTTATCGAAAATCAACTCAACCGAGGCCTGCCCTACCGGCTTTCGACCACCAGATCCGTTAAAGATAACGTCTGACATCGAGTCACCACGAAGATTTTTTGCAGAACTCTCACCCATAACCCAGCGCACAGCATCAATGACATTAGATTTTCCGCATCCATTTGGACCCACCACCGCACAGAGATTGCTGGGGAATTTGACATGCGTAGGGTCAACGAAGGATTTAAATCCTGACAGTTTGATTGATTTAAGCCGCATATATATCCATTTCGGAGTTTTAGTCTAGCCTTTTGGCGCTGTTATTATCAGAGTATCTTACCGCAAGTTTACACATTATCGGCGTGACAAAAAACACTAAATAAATCATTCGCATAGTTAATGACCAGAACTGAAAACCCCTTTAAACTATTTTCGCTGCTGATCGATAGATAAAGTGACTTGAGCACCCTTTTCATCTAGCGTGATAGCGTCACTTAGCGCTTCCCAGTCTCCTGCTTGGGGCGTGGCTGAACCCGACGAAGATAATCTAGCCACGACCCTGACGCGGTTCGCAGTTGACAACTCTTGGCCAGCAACAAGTGTATCCATATCCGTTAGAGTAATAGTTGCAGGTAGGCGATTAACGCTGATTTTTTTGGCCGCTAAAGGCATCGGTGAACCACCTGCTCGCAATACCGCTACAAATACCGTCTGATCTGGTCGAGCTGGCACGCGCGCGTCAATGCTTACGAGGACCGAAACACGGCGTGTTTTAACAATATCATTCGGACTGCCACCCGTTGATGAGCCAACGAGTAACTGAGCGCGCTCAATGCCTGTCTGCAACCCTTGAAAGACCACGCTAGTAGGCTCTAACTGCTGCTGTGCACGTCGCCAATAGGAAATCGCTAAACCAGGATCATTGTTAGCAAATGCCTCGATCCCCTTTAACCCCAGTACGGTCTGACTATTGGTATCAGCTGCAAACGCAGCATCGACCGCTGTTATAACTTGTGGCGTAAAACGATTACCCTCCAGCAAAAATAATGACTCAGCATACTGGGCTAACAAAAAACTGTCTCGAGGGTCAATTTTAAGGGCGGCAGCAAAATAACTATTGGCGCTAGCGATGTCATCGTTACTAATAGCCCACTGTGCCAGCATTGCCCAATAATAAATATTGTCTGGGCGGCTTATCACTCTCTCCTGCAATGCTTTTATCAGCTCAACATCCCATTGCTCGGACGCTAAATTACTGACCCGAGAACTTTGAGCCTCGATTAACACCGCAATTTCCTGATCCTTAGACGCTCCGACTTGCTGATAAACCACGACAGTGGCTATCGGAAATACAACTAATAAAATAGGCAATAACCACAATCCGCCGGCCAGCCCCTTGGACTTCTTCTGGGTGTTTAATACGGTGTTGGCTAGTAAAAGCTGCTCAGCCTCAGCCATCAATCTTTTAAACTGTGGCGTATCAATGTCGCCTAAATCCAACTGCTGTTGGAACTGTTCTTGCTGCTCTTGGAAGAGCCGTACATTGTCTTTTTCAGCTATTTTTGCCTGCTCATGACCTTTAGCAACTGAAGAATCGTTATTGAAAAAAAAGGGATAGAGAACAAATAAAAATCCAGCGGCAATTAAAGCTAGCATCCAAGGCAGCATAGCTATTTATTTCCATCATTGAGCAAATCAGCGAGACGTCGCCGATCAGTTTGACTTGTCACAGGCTGCTCCTGTAAATCACTGACCCGGCGTCGACTAAGCCCAACCACAGTAAACATCCCAATCAACAAAATCACAATTGGCGCCAGCCATAATAAATAGGTACTGTTGTTAACTTGAGGACGATAAAGAATAAAATCCGAGTATCGCGCAGTAAGATACTGTTCTATCTCGGTGTTGGTCATCCCTAGCTCTAGTAAACGATGTACCTCAGCCCGCAAATCCTGAGAAATCGGTGAATTAGAATCGGCAAGATTTTGATTTTGACATTTTGGACAGCGTAACTCTGCAATCATGGTTTGATAACGAGCGGTGTAGGATGGATCTGAAAAAATCACTAAATCAGAGGTAGCAACCGCTGAGACTGTCGCTAATAACACCAGTAAAAAGGTAGCGCATTTCATAATGCTTCAGCCTTTAGTGTCGCATACAAATCAGCAAACTCGTTATCCCAAACTCGGTCGTCAATTACCCCAACTCGGCGATAGCGAATATGGCCTTGCGCGTCTATAAGAAAGGTTTCTGGGGCGCCATAAACACCTAAATCTATACCGAGGGAGCCTCTTAAATCAAATATCGAAAACGCATAGGGATTACCTCGCAAAGCCAACCAATCAAAAGCATCCGCGCGATTGTCCTTATAATTCAAGCCAATGATTTTGACGCCATTCTCGGCAAGCTGATTTAGCTTGGCATGTTCAATCCGACAGGCATAGCACCAGGTTGCCCACACATTCACCAAGGCCACTTCACCCATCAAATGCTGTTCATCTATGAAGCCCTCTTCCGGGTCTAGAGCCTCCAGCCTAAACGCTGGGAAAGATTCACCTACCAGAGCAGAAGGTAGTTCAGTTGGGTCACTATCCAACCCAAGTAAAAGGACAACTGAGAGAACCACAAATAAAGCAATAGGGAGAAATAGCGCAAATCGAATCAAGCGGCGATACCTCCAACACCCGTTGCAGGGGCTAATCGATTTTTACGTCGGCGATACCGCTTATCATTAGCCGCGATTAATCCACCCAGTGCAACCATTAGCGCACCTAGCCAAATACAGCGCACAAAGGGCTTAACCTGGGCTCTGATTGCCCATGCGTTTCCCCCGAGGGGTTCGCCCAGAGAGACATAAAGATCGCGATGTAACTTACCATCGATCGCAGCTTCGGTCATGGTCTGCTCTGCTGCTTTGTAATTACGCTTTTCCGGCCATAGCGTAGTAATTAGTTCATCTCCTACAGTGACAATAACCTGACCTCGGTAAGCGGAGAAGTTAGGCCCATCCGCCGGTTTTACACCGACAAATTGAAAGCTATATTCACCCAACTCTACGAAGTCACCGGGCACCATTCGCACATCACGTTGCTCATCGTAACTGGTGCTTAGACCAACGCCCAAAACGCACACAGCTAAACCAATGTGAGCGACTATCATTCCCCAGTAGCTACCCGTCAAACCTTTTAAATTAGATACTTTACCGCCCACTTTTAGAAACAAGTCTTCGCAGGTCATAGTGATCACCCAAAAGACCAGAACGAGAGTCACAACGGCACTTAAAGAATAACTACTCCAGGACAACTGCTCAACGGCCAGCGCGGGTAATATTAGTCCCAACGAAACACTAATAGCCCCTGGAATAAAACCCTTACGGAGCATGACCTTTCCATCACTAGACTGCCAGCGACTAAAACCGGCAAATCCTAAAAACAGCATTAGAACCGTCGTGATCGGTACAAAGAAAAAACTAAAATATGGGGGTCCAACGGAAATTTTGCCTAAGTCGAGCACGTCTGCCAGCAACGGATAAAGTGTACCTACCAAAATCATAGCCGTAGCACTGACCAGCAAGACATTGTTGATTAACAACATCGTCTCTCTAGACCATCCTCGGTAGTCAGAGGATGAACTCATCTGAGGCCCTCGAATCGCAAACAGAAGTAATGAACCACCCACCACGACAAACAAAAACGCCAGAATAAAAATTCCACGCTCTGGATCGCTAGCAAAAGCATGCACTGACGTCAGAATTCCCGACCGGACAAGGAATGTACCCAATAAGCTCAAAGAGAAAGTAAAAATAGCTAACAGCAACGTCCAACTACGAAACACGCCACGTTTTTCACTCGCGGCAATACTATGCATCAGGGCTGTGCCGACTAACCATGGCATAAAGGATGCATTCTCAACAGGGTCCCAAAACCACCAACCACCCCAACCTAACTCATAATAGGCCCACCAACTACCCAAACAGATACCAACGGTTAAAAACATCCATGCCGCATTAATCCAAGGTCGCGCCCAACGCGCCCAAGCACTATCAAACTGGCCCCCAATTAAAGCGGCAATAGCAAAGGCAAAAGGCACCGCAAACCCAACATAACCCATGTATAACATGGGCGGATGCACGATAAGACCAAAGTCCTGCAGAAGTGGATTTAGATCACCCCCCTCCAACGGTATCACTGGTAGAATTCGTTCAAAGGGATTTGAGGTCAACAGTAAAAATAGCGCAAATCCAACCGCGATAAACCCCAAGATAGAAAGAACTCTGGCGGAAAAAATCAGAGGCATTCTTCGGCTAAATAGCGCTACTGCAGCAGTCCAGCCAGCCAGTATCAGAGCCCACAACAGTAGAGAACCCTCATGAGCTCCCCAAACAGCACTCAATTTAAAGCGGTCAGGCAGTAACGTGTTTGAGTTGTTTGCTACATATGCCACAGAGAAGTCATCATTAAGAAAGGCCATGGCTAAACAGGCGAAAGACAGTGCTAAAAAAACAAATTGCCCGAATGCCATGGTCTGCCCAAGACGCATCCAGCTCTGATATCCTTTAAATGATCCCGCCATTGGCACCAGTGTTTGGCAAACTGCCATACACAGCGCAATGATGAGTGCAACATGGCCCAGCTCAACTGTCATAGATTTTCCGATTTACGTTTTTGTTTGGCATCATAAGCAGCATTCATAGCTTCAGCCACCTCCGGCGGTGTATACTTTTCGTCGTGTTTCGCCAACACCTCAGACGCCTGCAACACCCTATATTGGTCGAGTTTACCTGCCGCAATCGCGGCTTCATTCTCTGCGAACAAATCGGGTAAAATCCCGGTGTAACGAATCCCTAAAGTTGCACGGCCATCCGTCACATCAAAGTCTACCGCCAGAGAATCCGGATCTCTCCGCACACTCCCCTCCACTACCATTCCGCCGGCGCGAATAAAAATCCCTTCCGGGGCCTCACCTGACAACACCTGAGATGGCGTGTAAAAATAGTTTGCGTTTTGTCCGAGCATATAGATGATCAATCCAGCGGCAATGGTCGAGGCAACTACAATCAGCACCACAATCTGCAGACGCTGTTTACGCATGGGGTGCATCAGACGCTCTCTCTATTGGCATGTTGGCGCAATTGCTCACGAGAAACTTCTTGAGCAATCTCTTTAAACACATCGCGGCGCTGCAACAACGGGTTTATGATCAACCACGCTACTAGAGCTAGGGTGACTAAAACCGCAGTCCACACATAAATTCCATGACCAGCCATATTTAGCAACTGGCTAACGGTATCGAACTGAAAATTCACAATTCCGCTCCTAAACTCTTATCTGTGGACTGCTTTACCAAATTGCGCACCCAACCTGTCTTTCGTTCGCGATTTAGTATCTCTACGCGTACCGATAGTATTAAGGCCACCGCATAAAAACAATAAAACCCCAAGATCATTACCAACAACGGTTGAAACATATCTGGATGCATGGACGGTGCCTCTGTGAAACTAATCGTTGCTGGCTGATGCAACGTGAACCACCAGTCCACAGACTTGTAGATAATGGGAATATTCACAGTCCCTACCAACGCAAGTATGGCGCTCGCTTTGTTACCCACATCTTTACTATCAAACGCATACTGCAGCGCCAGTACACCCATATATAAAAATAAAAGAATTAACATCGACGTAACACGGGCATCCCAAACCCAATAGCTACCCCAGGTAGGCTTACCCCAAACAGCACCCGTAAACAGAGCTAAAAACGTCAATACTGCACCCAATGGTGCAGCACATTTCATTACCATATAGGATAATTTCATCTTCCAAATCAACCCGATAGCGCCTGCCGTGGCCATCAGGAAATAGCCTGCTAGCGCTAAGAATGATGCCGGTACATGCAGGTAAATAATACGAAAACTATTACCTTGCTTGGCGTCTTGAGGCGCAAAAGCCAAACCCCAGACCAAACCAACCGCCAACAACACAAAGGTCAGAGTCCCCAACCATGGCAGCCAGCGGCTTGTAGACTCATAAAACCAGCGCGGTGAACCCATGCGATAAAACCAATTCCAATTCATAATCTATTCCAAACCCTAATTAATCGTTGTCAGGCGCAGTACGCTTGCAATCGCCAATGGGCAAAGTGCTATAGCAATGGCGAGCATAGCACCCAAAACTGCCAACGGACCGCCCCATGCAAGTCCTTGAATACTATACTGAGCGGTAGCACTGCCAAAAATAATTACTGGCATGTAAAGAGGCATGACAATTAGCGTTAACAGTAGCCCCCCTTTTTGTAGAGATACGGTAAGTGCGGCGCCAAGAGCAGCCAGAAGACTTAGACAACCTGTACCCACCGCTAATCCCGCCATCATGGGCAGATAACCAGCGGTCGGTAAAGAGAGTAACAGCCCTAAAACCGGAGACGCTAAAGTCAAAGGTAACCCAGTGGTCAGCCAATGCGCGGTGACTTTACCCAACACTGGCATCACCAGCAACTGCGGGCTAATAATCATCTGCTCTAACGAACCATCGTGATAGTCACTTGCAAACAGGCTGTCCGCTGACAGCAGTGTCGCCAAGAGCGCCATAACCCAGATAATGCCAGGGGCAATGTTTTTCAGTAATTCAGAATCAGGCGTTATTCCCAACGGTACAAATGTCGCGGCCATAATAAAAAAGATCAGTGGGCTAGCGACCTCGCCTCGCCGGCGATTAATGAGTTGCAAATCACGTCTAAGAAAAGCCCAAAACCCCATATTATAAGCCATTCCTAATTCACTCCCTGGCTCGACTGATCAACCAGAGAGTAGTGACGTACCGCATTCATCGCGATCGGTTGGTGCGTCGAGAGCACAACCGAACCACCGACATCAAGATGCCCCTGCATACACGCCTCAATCAATTTAACACCTTGATTATCTAGGGCTGCAAACGGTTCATCGAGAAACCAAATTTTGGCTGAAGAAATGAGTAACCGAGCCAAAGCCACACGGCGCTGTTGCCCGGCGGAAAGTCGATAACAGGGTACATCAGCATAACCAGTTAATTGAACGCTATCCAAAGCAGCCAAAAGCTCCTCGGAGGTTGTTGAGTAGCCTGTCATCCAGTTGAGATTTTCTTCTGGCGTCAACGTCATTTTGACCGCTGATTGATGGCCCAAAAAAAGTAGGTTAGAGAGATATTCAAATCGACATTCAGATAAGCGAGCACCGCGATAGTAAATATCGCCATGAGTCGGCGCCAGCGCGGAGATTAGTAAGCGCAGCAACGTCGTCTTGCCGCTGCCATTGGGGCCCTCTATTTGCAGTATTTCACCGTCACTAAGATCCAGGCACACAGAATCTATGACAAGAATGTCGTCGCGCTCAAAGCACAAACCTTTAACCGACAAAAGGGATGGTTCAGCCACCATACAGCCTCAAAATGAAATTATAAAAATTATGGTGCATTATGCCAAAAATCAACATGTATAGGTGACCTTTGGCTAATTTAATTCATAAACAATAACGTACAAAGTTACCATTATGCAGCTCTCGTGCTGAAACATTATGCCTATGTTTTAGAGTTTAGATTGAGGTCGCCACGCTTGGCACTTACAATGGCGAAAAGGATAATCTAATCATGCAAATCTATCGAGTTGGCGGTGCCGTTCGCGACAAGTTAATCAGCTACCCCTGCCATGAGAATGACTGGGTGGTTGTAGGTAGCTCGCCAGATGAAATGATTGCCCTTGGGTATCGCCCAGTAGGGCAGGACTTTCCTGTTTTTATTGACCCTCGCAGCGGCGAAGAATACGCCCTAGCGCGCACCGAAAGAAAGTCCGGCGTTGGTTATGGTGGCTTCACCTTTCACACATCTCCGGACATAAGCCTCGAGGATGATTTGATTCGGCGTGATCTAACCATTAATGCCATGGCAGAGTCTGATGATGGCACTATTATCGATCCCCACGGAGGTCAACAAGATCTAAATAATAAAATTTTACGTCACGTTTCGGAGGCTTTCGCAGAAGATCCACTGAGGGTTTTGAGAGTTGCTCGATTTGCGGCTCGCTATGCTCATCTTGGATTTACCATTGCGCCGGAAACTCTGCAGCTAATGCAGAGTATTGTGGATCGTGGCGAAATGACGGCACTGGTGGCTGAACGCGTATGGAAAGAAACACAGCGCGCATTGTGTGAACGATCTCCTGATGTCTTCATAGAAACATTGAGGTCCTGCGGTGCGCTGGCCATTTTACTACCTGAGGTTGAGGCTCTGTTTGGTATTGAACAGCGCGCAGATTATCACCCAGAGATCGACACGGGCATTCATACGCTCATGGCTCTGCAGCAATCAGCACTATTGACAGAAAAATCCACTATTCGTTTTACAGTACTGGTTCATGACTTGGGTAAAGCAATCACTCCAAAGGAAATTCTACCAAGGCATACAGGCCACGAAGCGCGTGGCCTGCCATTGGTTAAAGACGTTTGTGATCGACTGAAAGTGCCAAATCAACACCGTCAATTAGCGATGGTAGTGACGGAATATCACTTGATGTGCCATAAGTCACTCGACTTCAAGCCAGACTCGTTACTAAAACTATTAACCGTCATTGGCGCTCTCAAGTCAGAGGAAAAACTAGACGACTTTTTACTCTGCTGTATGGCTGATGCCAAAGGACGGAAGGGTCTAGAAAAGCAAGATTATGCACCCAACAGGTACTTAAGAGAGGCCCGCAAGGCCGCCATTGCCGTACAAGTAAAAGACTTAGTTGACAGCGGCATCAAGGGTGCGGATATCGGAATACACTTAAAGCAACGCCAAATTGAGGCTTTAAGTCAGTTTAAACAACACTATCAGCCATAGAAAATAAGGTATTTACATGCATTCTGACAACGTTTCAATTAACCCAGTCATTTTAATTACCGGCGCAGCTCGACGCATAGGCGCAGTTATTGCCGAGGTATTTCACAAACAGGGTTATACGATTGTTATTCACTACAATCGCTCAGCTGCCGCGGCCAACAAACTTTGTGATCAGCTCAACGAGCAACGCGCAGATAGTTGCCTTTTAGTTCAGAGTGATTTGAATGACATGAGTGGTTTAACAAAAATTGCAGATTTAGTGCGCTCCGTTGGCCGACTTGATGTATTGGTCAACAATGCCTCTAGCTTTTATCCTACACCACTTGCTGACTGCGACGACCAACAATGGAATGATTTGATTAACAGCAACCTAAAGGGTCCGTTTTTTCTATCACAGAAGCTAGCCAGCATGCTCACAGACAGTAGCGGAGTTATCGTAAACATCTCTGACATGCACGCTCGGCAGGCACTTGTGAGCCACCCTATTTACTCAATAGCGAAAGCCGGCAACATCGCCATGACTAAGACGCTCGCCAAAGAGTTAGGCCCCAATGTGCGCGTCAACAGCGTTGCCCCAGGCGCTATTCTATGGCCGGAGCATGAATCTGATGACATCAGTAAGCAGTCGTCAGTGCTGAGCAACGTCCCGATGGGTCGACTGGGAACCGAGCGTGATATTGCTGACACAGTGTACTTTTTAGCGGTTGAGGCGACCTACATGACAGGCCAGACAATCGCTGTTGATGGCGGAAGCTCAAACAGTCTTTAAGTTAACTCAGCTAAGTAGTTGTTGGCCGCGCCAAATGAACTCTACGACCCATAGATTTTGCTTTGATTTGTCGTACTGTTCCCAGTGCTCAGCGTAAGTTTTGCCGGTTTTTGGATGTAATACGTGTGGCGCAAGTTTAGACATTGGAAGCAGTACGAATGCATTTTTAAGGATTTCATCGCGTGGCAGCTCTATACCATCTCGTTGCCCACAAATTGCATCGACAGTTAAAATATCAATATCCAAACTGCGAGGACCAAAACGTGCTGCAGTGCGGTCTCGACCGTTTTCATTTTCTATTGCCTTGAGAATCAATGATAGATCGCCCACTGACTTAACAGAGTGAATACCAACCACTAAATTATAGAAATTATCACCCTCAAAACCTACAGAGTCGCTCTCATAAACCGGAGACAGCAAAAGCTCCCCAAACTCATTGCTCAAGGCGTCCAAAGCCGCCTCTATACGTAAATGGCGGTCAATGTTACTACCCAAACTGAGGTAGATGAGGGCCATTAGCTACGCTCCCCACGCTCGATAATAATGCCTACATCTTGAGAGCCTCGAAGAGCCCCAGGCTTACTAACGCGAAGCTTTAACCAAGGTACCGAAAACTCATTCCGAACAATCGACGCAATTTCCTCAGCCATGCGCTCGACTAGCAAAAATTCACTAGCCTCAATAAATGCGATCAAACGCTTGGCAATAGATTTGTAATTAAGTGCATACTGAATATCATCAGTCTCCGCGGCACGAACAATGTCATGCGCCATTTCCAAGTCGAGACTGACTGTTTGCTTAACCTCTCGCTCCCAATCATAAATACCTATAATCGTCTCAATACGCAGATCTCTGATGTAAACAATATCCATTAAACTGATTCCTGTGATTTAATTTTTCCCGAAGGCACATTTAACTGATCCATTGGCCATCGCGGTGTAGCCGTAATCACCATTGGATTACGTTCCCCAGCAAGCATTCGCTGACAACCTGCATAAGCAATCATAGCGCCATTATCCGTACAAAACTCATGTCGTGCATAAAACACGTCGACGCCCTCTTTCCCAAGCGCGACCTTTAGTTTGTCTCGCAATCGGGTATTTGCCGACACACCACCTGCAATAACTAGAGTTTTCATGTCCGCTGCCACGACTGCACGACGACATTTAATAACCAAAGTGTCTACCACTGCTTCCTGAAAACCCGCACAAATATCGAGGATAGTTTGCTCGTTCGGTAATACATCGTCGCCACGATGCTTCTGAATTAAGTTTCGCGTATGTGTTTTAAGCCCTGAAAAACTAAAGTCTAAACCAGGCCTGTCAGTCATTGGGCGAGGAAAACTAAACCGGTCGATCTGACCGCGCTCCGCCATTTTAGCTAGCACTGGGCCACCGGGATAATCTAAATCAAGCATTTTTGCGGTTTTATCAAAGGCCTCACCCGCCGCGTCATCAAGAGATTCACCCAACAACTGATATTCCCCAACCGCCTTCACAGCCACCAATTGAGTGTGACCTCCAGAGACCAGTAAGGCTACAAAAGGAAACGTTGGCGGTGTTGACTCCAACATTGGTGCCAGCAAATGCGCCTCCATATGATGCACGCCCAATACCGGTATATCTAATGCAAACCCTAAAGCTGTGCCTGTGGCTCCACCTACCATTAATGCACCCATCAGACCGGGGCCAGCAGTGTAAGCAATACCATCTAAGTCATGTTTGCTAACCTTTGCGGCCGCCAGCACTTCATCTAACAACGGTAAAATTTTTCGAACATGATCTCGTGACGCAAGTTCTGGCACTACACCGCCATACTCTGCATGCAGCAGAGTCTGAGAGTAGAGACGGTGTGCAAGTAAGCCACGATCACTGTCATACACCGCAACACCGGTTTCATCGCAGGAAGTTTCTATACCCAAAACAAGCATCGTAGTAAGCGCCTAATTAAGTTTTTGAAAATTTGGAAACCAATTATAACAACACTTGGTCAATGGCGGTAAGATCCTTACTAGACGTGGCAAGATAGTTATGCGGTAAGAATGAAAAGACCACTAAAAATGACCAAAAAGCCTTTGCAACAAATCCTCTAAGTGTATAGAATACGCGCCGTTGAACAGTCAGATGCGGAATGGTCCCATCGACAGTGACTTAAACTACAGGATTAAGCATACATGCCAAGTGTACGTATTAAAGAAAATGAGCCATTTGACGTTGCGTTACGTCGTTTTAAACGCTCTTGCGAAAAAGCCGGTGTTTTGGCTAAAGTTCGTAGCTGTGAATTTTACGAGAAGCCAACGTGGGTACGTAAGCGTAAAGCTGCTGCCGCTGTTAAGCGTAATCAAAAGCAAGTTTCTCGCGAATCGCGCAAGTTTACTCGGCTGTATTGATCTCCCCTCGAAACGACGGTTGAGATAATGTAGTATCAAGGAGCGCCTAATAGGCGCTTTTTGTGTTTCTGAAATCCTTTAAATAGTTACCAGGAGGCATTCAATGTCGATGAAAACCCAGATTACTGATGCAATGAAAGACGCCATGCGAGCCAAAGATAAACCTCGTCTTAGCGCCATACGGTTAATGCTATCAGAGGTTAAGCGTGTAGAAGTTGACGAACGCATCGAAATTGATGATGAGCGACTGTTATCTATTCTCGACAAAATGATTAAGCAGAGACGTGATTCCATTACTCAGTATGAAGCGGCTGGGCGTGATGAGTTAGCGGCCATAGAGATTGCCGAAATTACTGTCATCCAAGACTTTTTGCCGACGGCACTGACTGATGATGAGATCAATGCCATGATAACCAGCGCTATCGCCGAGACTGGGGCAGAATCAATGCGCGACATGGGCAAAGTAATGGGGATACTCCGCCCCCAGATCCAAGGGCGTGCTGATGGCGGTGCAGTTAGTGGCTTAGTGAAGGTGGCTCTTAATAGTTAATCGCAGTTTCATTCCGCGACAAAGTAGTTACACTGTAAGCTCAAATTTGCGTTAATTGATTGCACCCATGGCCGGATTAATCCCACAAACATTTATTGATGACTTACTGGACCGCATTGACATTGTCGATGTGGTTAATGGGCGTGTCCAACTCAAAAAAGCTGGCAAAAATTACAAAGCCTGTTGCCCTTTCCATGAAGAGAAAAGCCCCTCATTTACCGTCGCTCAAGACAAGCAATTCTATTATTGTTTTGGCTGTGGTGCTGGCGGAAATGCGCTGGGTTTTGTCATGGAGTTCGACCGCTTAGACTTCTTACCTGCCGTAGAAATGTTGGCTAAAAATGCTGGTATGGAAATTCCTAGAGAAGCGGCGCCAGACCGGACGGTGGTCAAACAAAAAGACAATCTGTTCTCAACGCTTACTGAATCAGACAAATATTTTAGGCAACAGCTTCGCACACACTCTGAGGCCAAAACTGCGGTTAACTATCTAAAGGCACGTGGACTTAGTGGTAAAATTGCCGCTCAGTTCGGTGTTGGCTATGCACCACCGGGTTGGGATAATCTTCTAAAGCATGCCGGTGGCACTGACGAAAAGAATCAGCTGTTAGATGAGTCGGGCATGATTATCGTCAAGCCAGAGGAAAAGAAGCAGTATGATCGGTTTCGCCATAGAATCATGTTTCCCATTCGCGACCAGCGTGGTCGCACTATTGGCTTTGGCGGCCGGGTTCTTGATGACAGCACACCAAAGTACCTGAACTCCCCAGAGACCCCAGTTTTCCATAAGGGTAGAGAACTCTATGGCCTCTACGAAGCGCGGCAGACACTAAAAGAAATTCCCTGCCTGATTATGGTCGAGGGCTACATGGATGTGATTGCATTGGCGCAATACGGTATAGCCAATGCCGTGGCCACGCTCGGTACTGCACTGACTGAAAACCACCTACAAAAACTTTTTCGCTACACCTCTGAACTGGTGTTTTGTTTTGATGGCGATAATGCTGGAAGACGAGCAGCCGCTCGGTCTTTAGAGATAGCTCTGCCCGAGATGCGCGACGGTGTCTCGGCTAAGTTTTTATTCTTACCCGACGGTGAAGACCCTGACAGCATGGTTCGTCAACTGGGTACCACTGCGTTTCAAGAACTGGTACAGAAAGCTCAACCGCTGTCTGAGTTTTTGTTTGAGCAACTTAGCGATGGCATTGATAGCTCAACCGCAGACGGAAAAGCGCGCCTGAGTAAAACCTGCGCGCCGCAAATTAACCGAATACCCCAGGGTGTTTTTCGGCAGTTAATGCTTGAGGAACTCTCTCGTAGAACCGGTATCTCTGCTGAAAATCTACGTGACTATGTGGCTACTCATGTCAGCCCACAACAACGCGCTAGCGCAGCAGCTGCGGAAAAAGTACCACCAGGCAACAGCGGGCCACCTGATAACTATGAACCACCTAGCGGAATAGATGATGGCCATTATGCGGAATTTGACGGGTCCATAGAACCCGACCAATACTCAGACATGGCACCCGCACGTGCTTCAAAAATTCGCTTATCACCGGTTAAGTTCATTACCGCCCTTCTGCTCAATCATCCTGCACTAGCAGAGTCGGCCGAAGATCTAGGCTTTTTAGAGAAATCGGATGATGAAGACATAAAACTCTTTTTACGCGTGCTTGATGTTGCTAAGAAAAACCCACATTACAAACCTTCACATATTTTTGCCTACTGGCTAGGGACACATGGCAATCAAGCAGAAACAAAACTTTTGCAATCTTTGGCTGCTAGTGAACTTTATTTCCCTCCAGTGGGGACCGGTCGAGATGACCACCAAGAATTTAGTGACGCACTTGCTCATATTATCAGGAGTGCATTTGATACCCTGCCTCCTGCGGAGAAAGCCACACACCTGTTGCAACGCAACAAACTTAATGAGCGTGAAATTAAACAATTACACAAATTGCGCCTGCAACTTCCAAATGATGCGCAATCAAATGAGTTAAAAAATAAGATAAAACAACGGCTTGTGATCTAAACTAAGAATAAAAACGTAGGTAAAATTAAATCCAAGTGGGACTGAGACAACTCGCAGTTTATTGGTTATAATTGCCCGCTAAATTTTCACCCTCCAACGAAGTAAGTTTGCCCTATGACTGAAAGCAACGATAAGCAACAATCCGGTATTAAAGATCTTATAGCCAAAGGTCGTGAGCAGGGCTACCTGACTTACGCTGAAGTGAACGATCACCTACCCGAAGATATTGCGGACCCAGAACAAGTCGAAGACATCATTCAGATGATCAACGACATGGGTATCACTGTATTTGAAACAGCGCCGGATGCTGAGACGCTGCTCATGATGAACGGCGACAATACACCAGATGAAGTTGCCGCTGCTGAAGCTGCAGCCGCACTAGCCTCTGTTGAGTCTGAGCAACACCGAACGACTGATCCAGTTCGCATGTACATGCGTGAGATGGGTTCAGTTGAGCTGCTCACTCGCGAAGGTGAGATCGAGATTGCCAAGCGTATTGAAGAAGGCACTCGTGAGCTCATGTCTGCCGTTTCAGATTGGCCGACCAACGTTGCTACAGTAATGGGCGAATGGGACAAGGTTGTTGCCGGAGACAAAAAACTTACTGACCTTATTAGTGGGTACCTCAACCCCATGGAGCACGTGCCATCCGCATTGGCTCAGCAACAGGCTGCTGAAGCTGCAGAAGCTGAAAGAATTGCCAATGGTGAAGAGATTGATGAGGAAGAGGAAGAGGAAGAACACGAAGGTGGGCTAGATCCTGAAATCGCAACTCAGCGATTTGAAGAAGTTCGCGCTATCCTCATCAAAACTGAAAAATCAATTGCTGCTGATGGTCGCGATAACGCCGATGTCATCAAGAACATTCAAGAGCTTAGTGAAACGTTCAAATATTTAAAGCTTACTCCGCGTCAATTTGACCCATTAATTTCTTTGATACGCGCCTCTGTTGATAAAATTCGTACTCAAGAACGCAACATCATGAAATACTGCATTCGCTTCTCAAAAATGCCGCGTCCTGAGTTTATTAAATCGTTCCCTGGTAATGAAACCAACCTCAAGTGGACCGGCACACTGGTCAAGGCAAAAGCAGACTATTCAGATGGTATTGCCAATCAAGAAATTGAAATTCTACGTGGCCAGCGCAAGCTAATTCAGGTTGAGAAAGCTAGTGGGCTGTCTATCTTGCAGATTAAAGATATCAACAGGCGCTTGACCATTGGTGAAGCTATGGCCCGGCGTGCCAAGAAAGAAATGGTTGAAGCTAACCTGCGCTTAGTTATCTCTATTGCTAAAAAATACACCAACCGTGGTCTACAGTTTTTAGATCTTATCCAGGAAGGTAATATTGGACTGATGAAGGCCGTAGACAAGTTTGAATACCGCCGTGGTTATAAGTTTTCAACCTATGCAACGTGGTGGATTCGTCAGGCGATTACTCGCTCTATTGCTGACCAAGCCAGAACTATTCGTATTCCAGTGCACATGATTGAGACCATTAACAAACTCAATCGTATCTCTCGCCAAATGCTTCAAGAAATGGGTCGCGAACCGACACCAGAAGAACTGGCCGAGCGCATGGAAATGCCCGAAGATAAAATTCGTAAGGTGCTTAAAATCGCCAAAGAGCCAATCTCCATGGAGACGCCCATTGGTGAAGATGAAGACGCTAGTATTGGTGATCTCATTGAAGACGTTACCATCGCGCAGCCAATTGATGAGGCGACTAAGAACAACCTTACTGACTCAACGCGTGGCGTGCTAAGCAGCCTCACTGCTCGTGAAGCCAAGGTTTTACGCATGCGTTTTGGTATCGATATGAACACCGACCATACGCTAGAAGAAGTGGGCAAGCAGTTTGATGTGACGCGAGAGCGTATTCGACAAATTGAGGCTAAGGCACTGCGTAAGTTGCGGCACCCAACTCGGTCAGACCATCTTCGTAGCTTTATCGACGAACAGTAAATTCTTAAGGGCCCATAGCTCAGCTGGTTAGAGCGCTCGACTCATAATCGATCGGTCGTAGGTTCAAGTCC
>ENA-OSJC01000392-OSJC01000392.1-marine-metagenome-genome-assembly--contig:-NODE-392-length-43415-cov-6.629355_pt1 | contig 43415 bp, 48 predicted proteins | sample MGYA00237885_ERZ534234 | MGnify/ENA primary metagenome ERZ534234 (study PRJEB26413, sample SAMN06343907) | marine metagenome | isolation source: coastal waters | place: Atlantic Ocean: West Antarctic... | reverse complement strand
GGATATTATAGAATTGCATTTGCACTAGGCGCATGCCTAGCTAGCTTTGTTTTTTTCTTCAGTCTGGCTTATGGGGCGAAGTTATTAGAGCCAATAATGAAGCGCCCATCTTCTTGGAGAATTCTGGACGGCCTGATTGCATTAGTTATGTTTGCTATTGCTTTCAAGCTAGCCTCAGCTGGAAATTGGATTTAAGACATAAACTCTTTGTTAAAATCGACCTATGAATGAAGATGAAAAATGGATGAGTCTTGCACTCGAACAGGCTAGAAAAGCTGAAGAGGAGGGTGAAGTTCCGGTAGGAGCCATCTTAGTTAAAGATGGCCTCTTAATTGCAAAAGCATATAATCAGCCGATATCTACAAACGACCCAACGGCTCACGCTGAAATTCAATTGATAAGGGCTGCAGGTAAAAAACTAAAAAACTATCGATTAACCGGAACTTCACTCTACGTTACTCTAGAGCCCTGCGCCATGTGTCTGGGCGCAATAATGCACGCTAGAGTTGAGCATGTTGTCTTTGGCGCTCACGACCCAAAAACGGGCGTCTGCGGCTCTTCAGAAAACTTAATGGATGCAAAGTGCTTTAATCATAAAATTACCCTAACAAGTGGGGTGCTAGAAAATGAAAGCAAACAACTCCTTAAGAAATTTTTTATTTCACGTCGATAAATTAATAACTTAAAAACGATTACCTCTTCTTTAGAGTAATTGCTTTACAATCAATTTATTATTTAGATAAAATAGCTCATTATTACTTACAATAAACTCATAATGCAGCAAAGCAAACAGGAAGTACAAAACTATCATGAGGATGAAATTGACCTAAGAGCGTTATTCAATTCTTTGGTAGCAAGAAGATTTCTTATAGCTGGTCTGACTGGTTTTGTGACTGTTCTTGCAATCCTATATGCACTTAATCTAACGCCGACCTATAAAGCAGTTTCTACATTTACATCGCCCTCTAGAACCTCTCTTACCACTATAAATAGACTAAATTTATTAATTGAAACGAAGGAAACGAAGGAAACGAAGGAAACGAAGGAAACGAAGGAAACGATTTTCTCTAAATTTTTAACTCAACTGTCATCTAGAGACTTACAAAAAATAGCCTTTGTTGAGGGTGACTTTTTAACTATATTCAATACAGATAACAGCCCGATTGATGATGTCGATGAGTTTATTTCTAGAGCTATTGAGTCGGTTATTGTTCGTTCGCCTAGTATGACTAAGAAAGACCAGGATCTCGGCTTTCTTACTGAACTACCTTATTCAGTGACAATGGAAGGAGCGAGTGCTGAGGCTATTTCAGAGTATTTGAATACACTTGTTGCCCTGGCCAATTCCAAAACCATTATTGCGCTCAAAAAGCATAATGAGCTAAAGATTTCCAATCGCTTAGATGCAATATCTCTAGAGCGTGATTTACTCTTAAAGCTAGCTGAGAAAGATCGCTTTTCACATATCGAACGCATTAAAGAAGAAGATGGCCAAAAAATAAGACAAATTAATGACCAGATTGACAGAGCAAGATATAAGGCAAAAGAAAACCGATTAAATCAGATAGTGGTATTAATTGACGCTGCCAAATTAGCAAAATCTTTGGGGATTATAGAAAACAATTTCAAACTGATTAAAGGTGATGGGGCTAGCTCTGATCTTACCATCGCTATTGGTGAGAACAAGGACTTGCCTGAGTGGTATTTGTATGGTGAAAAAGCACTTTTGCAGCGAGTTGAATTATTACAGAATCGTACGAGTGATGATCCTTTTATTCCAGAATTAGTCACTCTAAACAATAAATTAAATGAGGCTCAAAACAACAACCTATTAATAACTCTTGAAACGAGGCAAGGCGATGACCCTTATATTCCAGAAATAGTGGATCTAGAAAATACTTTAAAGGAAGTTCAACTCAATAACGCTTTAAAAACACTTGAAATGAGGCAAGACGATAGCCCATTTATTGCTGAAATCGTTAAACTAGACGTTGAAAAAATTAAACTTGAATCAAGAGTAGTTGCAATGATTGGTGTCAGTTCTATGCAGCTAAGTCAAGTGGCCCTCATTCCAAAAAACCCTATTAAGCAAAACAAAAGACTAATTGTATTGCTAGCCTTTATTGGCAGTTTTATGATGAGCATTCTATTGGCTTTAATTATGAGCGCACTAAAGCCTGATGAAAAGACCCCTGCCTAATTAAATCTTAAATCATTAATGAAAGAGGGCGGCCCATTAAAACACTAAAATTATACGGCACTGATACAAGCTCAAGGGGTCATTGATGCTGTATTTCTTACCCCACCACCACGGATAATGTAAGTGTCAATATGAACTTCTCTTGTATACTACATATTGGTAATATTTAAAGCTTTTTGATGATGATAAAAACGTCAAATCCATACCTAACCCACTGGACTAATTTCTGGGTCTTTGTCTTTTGTGTTGCCATCCTTGGCATAGGCCGTGGCGGAGAGGCGGCAATTGTATTGCTACTTACAATGATCTATGTATTTTTTACCAGTAAAGAGGACAGGTCAAAATATAAACTAAGTAGAGACGAGACAATTTTTGTTGCCCTGGTTGTACTCTTTTGGTTACTAAATCTTCTAAATACACTATTCCAGCCCGAGGGATTGGAGTTTGACAATGCCAGAATGGCCTTAAGCGCGATGGATAATCCGATGCGATGGCTACTAATGCTGCCAATATTTTTCTTGTTTAGGCGCCATAGGCTGGATTGGAGGGTTATCGCAATTGGCCTAAGTGTTGGCGTTTTTATCACCGTTGGCATCGCTGTGTATCAAGTGTATTTTTTAGGTTATTCTAGGGCCCCTGGGGGCATGAACCATCCAATCTCCTTTGGGGAGTTCATGGTTGCAGTTGATTTGTTATTGTGGGCGCTGATGATTTATGCTTGGAATAAAAATAAGAAATTACTCTCAACGCTACTATTGATCGCGAGCTTAGCGGCGTTTTATGGCTCATTATTATCTGTCACTCGGGGCGCCTGGCTCGCCTATGCCTTCCTGATACTCAGCTTTGTCATCTTCGCCCTCAAAAGGAGCATGTATAACAAATACTATCTATTTTCTAAGCCCGTATTGTTGCGTATAGCCCTTGCCTTTGTTGTGTTTTTTTTGGTAGCGCAGACAGAGCAGTACCAAACAATAAAAAGCAGGACAGTTGGTACATTTGAGCATGCTTTAGAGGGTAGCTATCAAGGAGACAGAATAGATATATACAGGCTGGCTCTAGAGGTTGGCCGCGAGTATCCATTCGGCGTCGGGCCAAACAACTTTCGTGCCGGGGGTAAGGCCGTGATCATTATGGACGCTATGAGCCATGAGGACGTCACAGTAAGAGAGCAGAACAATGACCTACTAACACAAGAAAATATCCTCGCTTTGTACAATCAGCCCCAACTAAATTGGCGCTACCCCTACCTATTCCTTGAGAGCTTTAATGGGGACGGCTCGTTAAGATACACGTCAAGATATAGGCATGCCCACAACGAGTGGTTGAACGTACTGGCTGAAAATGGTATCGCAGGAGTGATACTTCTCACCCTGCTATTTGCACTCCCGCTGAAAATATTTTGGCAAAATTTAAGCCATAAAGATGATCTGGTGGCCGTGTACTCCTACAGCGGAATACTGCTCCTTGTTAGTTTTACAATATTTGGCCAAACCCAGTCCGTCTTTTCTAGCCATGATGTCTTGATTTTCTTTATTTTCTTTTTATTCTTATTTCTCGCTCAGATATCCAGACTGAGCAATGCAGGTGATAGCCATGAGAGTATCTCTTAATTTTTTATCATGGCCCGCTGCCGCCCTAAAGACAAAGACTGAGGAGTTTGGTATACTAGATCAGAGCCAACAACTTAAACCTGACTTAGAAGAAATGACTAATGAAAGATGATAATAGCCATTATCATGCTTTATAAACCAAGAATTAAAACTTAACAAAACTTATCAATATTAACCAATTGAAAAATGATATTTACTGAATTATTGATTATGGACCTTAAATGCAAATAATTCCCGTTATTCTTTCAGGCGGCTCCGGAACAAGTCTCTGGCCTCTGTCTCGCGAAGAGTACCCTAAGCAGTATCTGCCTTTGGCGGGTGACAACACCATGCTCCAAGAAACTATGAAATATATAGTTGGATTCCATGGCGATATGATATTCGACACAACAAAGTCAGATGGACCACCACGTAAACTCATTGATGTGTCAAGATTATCAAGCATGGGGTGGAAATATTCTGTCGGCCTTAATGCAGGACTGAATAGGACTTATGAGTGGTATTTGAAAAACTCTAGTAGCAATTAATTTAAATGAAATATAGTTTTAAAAGTTAATATAAAGGATAAATTAGTGATGAAAAAAGTATTAGTGACTGGGGCGGATGGCTTTATTGGTTCTCACCTTACAGAACTTCTGGTAGCTTATGGTTATCAAGTAAGGGCGCTTTCGCAATACAACTCTTTTAATAACTGGGGCTGGCTTGAGTCTATTGGTTGTAAAAAAAGTATTGAAATCTTATCTGGGGACATTCGTGATCCTCATTATTGTATGAAGATAACAAAAGATATTGACATTATTTTTCATCTAGCAGCGCTCATTGCCATACCATATTCGTATGTTGCTCCTGAAAGCTATGTTGACACAAATATAAAAGGCACTCTGAATATATGTCAAGCGGCAAAAGAAAATGGCAACATACGTGTCATTCAAACATCAACTAGTGAAGTTTATGGCACAGCAAAATATGTGCCAATGGATGAGGAGCACCCATTGCAAGCTCAATCACCCTATAGTGCAACTAAAATAGCCGCTGACGCAATGGCGATAAGTTTCTATAATGCGTTTGAACTTCCTATTACCATTGCTAGGCCATTCAATACCTATGGCCCAAGGCAATCTGCACGTGCTGTAATTCCTACTATTATTACTCAGATTGCTAATGGCGCAAAAGAAATCAAACTTGGCGACTTAACTCCTACACGTGATTTTAATTATGTAGAAGACATTTGTCGTGGGTTTATTTTGCTTGCAGAAAGTGATTCTTGTATTGGACAAACAATAAATATTGGTTCTAACTTTGAGATCAGTATTGGAGATACTCTCAATATTATCAAAGAAATAATGCATAGTGATGTTAAATTTATTGAAGATAAACAGCGTATCCGGCCTCAAAAGTCTGAGGTTTTTAGGCTATGGTGTGATAATACTAAAATTGAAAAACTTACTGGGTTTAAGTCGCGTATTGAAATTAGGGAAGGTCTTCAAAGAACCATTGATTGGATCAATCAGCCGGATAATTTGAAAAACTATAAAGCAGAAATTTATAATGTTTGATAATTTTCTGCAACTTGTACAGGGGATATACGGAAAAGATAAATATATTCCATTACACGCTCCAAAATTTAGTGGAAATGAAAAAAAATATCTATTAAATGCTATAGATTCAACGTTTGTTTCCAGTGTTGGTGAGTTTGTTAATGAATTTGAACAAAAGGTAGCAGACTATACTGGTATCAAATATGCAATTGCTACAGTAAATGGTACGGCAGCAATCCATATTGCATTACAAATATCTGGCGTTGAAAAAGACACTGAAGTCATTACCCAATCTCTTACATTTGTAGCAACTTGTAATGCAATTCGTTATTGTGGCGCAAAGCCAGTTTTTGTTGATGTGGATCGAAAGACGCTGGGAATGTCACCCGATAGTCTTAGATTTTTTCTTGAGGAAAATTGTGAAGTGCGTGATGATGGGCACTGTTGGAATAAGTTAAGTAAAAAAAGAGTTGTAGCTTGCCTTCCAATGCATACTAATGGCTTCCCTGTCCAGCTAGATGAAATTAATCAGCTTTGTAAAAGTTATAATATCGTTTTGGTAGAAGATGCCGCTGAATCATTGGGTAGTTTTTATAAAGGAAAGCATACAGGGAGTATTGGTAGTGTATCTGCCATCAGTTTTAATGGTAATAAGATTATTACAACTGGTGGGGGTGGCATGATACTTACGAATAATGAGAAGCTTGCTATTAAGGCTAAGCATTTAACTACTACAGCTAAAGTTCCACATCAATGGGAATTTGAACATAATGAAATTGGTTATAACTATAGACTACCTAATCTTAATGCAGCTTTAGGACTGGCGCAAATGGAGGTTCTGCATGAATATCTTGATGTAAAGAGAGCAGTTGCCAATAAATATCAAGAATGGGGAAATGTAAATGGATTCCAATTTGTGAAAGAGCCAAAAAATACTCGATCAAACTATTGGCTGAATTTAGTTATTACACAAAACAAACAACAAAGAAACGCTATGCTTGAGTTTATGAATGGTAATAATGTGATGACACGCCCCATATGGATTCCTATGCACAAACTAGCAATTAATAATGATTGTCAGAAAAACAGTATGGAAAACACGGAGTGGTTTTCTGAAAGACTTGTGAATGTTCCAAGTAGTGTGGTGTTAAATGATATCAAATAACTAAATTAAAATGAGAATTATATTTATTGGTACAGTTGAACTTTCTCTTCATATGCTTAAGAATCTTATTGAAGAGGAGCAAGAGATAGTAGGTGTTATAACATCTAGTGATACAGGTATTAATTCAGACTACACAGATCTTGGGCCAATAAGTAAAAAAAATAAAATACCTGTTGTGCGCACTAATAATGTCAATTCTCAAGAAATGTTTCATTGGATGTGTGAACTATCTCCTGATGTAATTTTTTGCATAGGCTGGTCGAGATTAGTAAATAAAAAAATTTTAGAAATTCCATCTATAGGTGTTATTGGTTATCATCCAGCCCCTCTTCCTCAAAATAGAGGACGTCATCCACTAATATGGGCTCTTGTATTAGGCTTGGAAAGAACTGCATCAACCTTTTTTTTCATGGATGAAGGCGTTGATAGTGGTGATATTCTTGACCAGCGAACAATTCCAATTACTCATGATGATAATGCTAGCACACTTTACAAAAAGATGATTAAAATAGCAACGGAACAAATTCAGAATATCCTTCCTGCATTGATTAATGGGACTTATATGAGAGCTTCACAGTATCAATCTGAGTCTAATATATGGAGAAAAAGAGGTGAAAAGGATGGAGTGATTGATTGGAGAATGGGTGCAAAGGCTATTCATAATCTTATTCGTGGGTTATCTAAGCCATATTTAGGGGCTCACTTTGTGATTGATGGAAAAGAATATAAGGTCTGGAAGAGTCGAGTTATTAGTTGTATTAATTCTGAAAATATTGAGCCTGGAAAAGTGATTTTTATTGGCCAAGATAAAATTCCATGCATTAGGTGTGGAGATGATTGTATTGAATTAATTGATATTGAGCCTGAGTTGTTGATTTCAAAGGGGGATTATTTATGAGTACTATATTAGTTATTGCACCTCATCCTGATGATGAAACATTGGGATGTGGGGGAACTTTATTGCGTCATAAGGCGCAAAGTGATTCTATTCATTGGTTAATTATGACTTCCATGAGTGAAAAGGGTGGCTATAGTTCCAAAAATATAAAACAACGATCAACAGAAATCAATTCTGTTGCCGATGCGTACTCTTTTGATTCTGTTCATCAGGCTGATTTTGACTCTTCAAGATTAGATCTAGTGCCAAAAGTAGATTTGATAGATGAAATTGCATCCTTCATAAATGTTATTAAACCAGATACAATTTATTTACCTTATCGAAATGACGCGCATAGTGACCACAAGATAGTGTTTGATGGTACGGCTGCATGCACTAAATCATTTCGATTTCCGTTTGTGAAAAAAATTAGAGCTTATGAGACTCTTTCAGAAACAGAATTTGGATTGAGTCCCGAAGATAGAGGCTTTCATCCTAATTTATTTATTAATATTTCACAATTTTTAGATCAGAAAATCGAAATCATGGAGCTATATAATGGAGAAATGGGTGACCACCCATTCCCTCGGAGTGCTATTAATATTCGTTCTTTAGCTATTTTACGAGGCGCAACATCTGGCTGCAATTATGCTGAATCATTTATGAGCTTGAAGGAGATTTGGCATTAAGTGATTAATCAAGCTATAGTTGTTATTGGCGTTGTTTATCCTGCAGCTACTCCATATTTAAATTCTTATTTAGAGTCTTTAGAAAAGCAAACTTGTCAAAATTTTGACTTAATTCTTGCTAATGATGGAGTAACTGAATTAGAAGTTTATCTACAAAAGTATTCATTGAAAACAACTGTGTATCCTACTAGTGGGTCACAAATTCAAATTCGTATTGATCTTATTAAGTTTGCACTTAAAGCAGGATATGAATATATAATATTTACGGATTGTGACGATTATTTTTCCTTAAATCGGGTTGAAGAATGTGCTAATTTACTTAAAAATAATCATATAGTTATTAATGATCTTGATATTGTGCCTGATGATTTAAAAAGTAAGCAGTTAAGTTATTTTTCTAATCGAATCGATGATGGAAAGATTTTAAAAACTAAGGATATCCTTCATTACAATATGATGGGGCTTACTAACGTGTCGGTCAGAAGGGAGGTCTTGTTGAAATGTGTTGCTTCACTAAAGCCCGAGGTAGTCGCACTTGATTGGATATTATGGACACATGCCCTTCTAAAAGGATTTAAAGCTAAATTTACTAACAGTACTTCAACTAAGTATAGAGTTTATTCTGGAAATATTGCAGGCCTTCCCCAAGAGCTCAATAACTTAACAGTTTCTTCTGGGCTCTCAGTTAAGATAATGCATTACGCTAGATTGAAATCATTTGATGTAGAATATCAGAAATTATTTAATGATTTCTCTAAGGTAAAAAAAATGTCTCTTGATGCATCATGGTTCTCTGACTATATAATTGCTTTGAATGAACAAAAGATTGAATATCCTATGTGGTGGGAAAATATTAAAACTCTGGAGCAAGTAAAAGTGTGATGAAAATAAAAATTAATAACAATCGTTTTGTTGGTAAAGATGAACAGCCATATATTATAGCTGAGTTGGGTTCAAATCATAATGGTGATATGGAACTAGCAAAAAAACTTATTGATTCAGCTAAGAGAGCTGGAGCTGATTGTGTGAAGTTTCAATCTTGGAGTAAAGAGAGTATTTTTTCAAAAATCAAGTATGAAGAAAATTTTTTTCTATCAGATGATTATCGGAATCGAGATGATTATAGTTTGGAGAATATAGTTGAAGAATATTCGATTTCTGAAGAGCAGTTGATAGAAATGAGAGACTATTCTCAAAAGATTGGGATTAATTTTACATCTACTCCATTTTCTAAAAGAGAAGTCGACTTTATGGTTGAACATTTAAACGTAGACTTTATTAAAATTGCATCTATGGATCTTAATAACTATCAATTTCTAGATTATATTGCACGCAAAGGTAAGCCGATTGTTCTTTCTACTGGATTAAGCACATTAGCAGAGATTGATAAAGCAGTTAGTGTAATTGAAGAAGCTGGTAATGATCAATTGGTAATTCTTCATTGTGTTGCTATATATCCCCCAGAGGATAAGCAAGTAAATCTTAATAATATAGCTAGTCTTTCAAATTTATATCCATATCCTATTGGATTTTCAGATCATTCTATTGGTACTTGTATTCCTCTGGCGGCTGTTGCAAAAGGAGCTTGTGTAATTGAAAAACACTTTACCTTAGATAAAGATATGGAAGGTTGGGATCATAAAGTTTCAGCAAATCCAGATGAGATGGCTATCATCACAAATGATTCAAAACATATCTTTAATGCATTAGGCAGTAAAAGAATAACCAGAGTTGAACCTAAAGATAGGGTTAGTGAGTTTAGAAGAAGTATTGTTGCTTCAAGAGATATTGTAATTGGAGAAATATTTACTGATGAAATGTTGGACTATAAACGCCCTGGTGGAGGTTTTGACCCAGAATACAAAGACTTTATTCTAGGTCGATCCGCACAAAGAAACATCTCTTATGATCATATAATTAGTAGTGAAGATATATAAGAAAATGAAAAATAGACCCATTATAATTCTTGGTTTTGGTGGACATGCTGGAGTTTTATTAGATACATTAACATTACTAAATAAAAACATCAAAGGTTATGTTGCTCCTCAGAAGGATGATAATTTTGGATTAGATTTTCTTGGCTCTGATGAGGCTATTCAAAAATATGATCCTGAAGAAGTAATTTTAGTAAATGGTTTAGGCTCCTTACCAGGATCAAATAGACGGTGGGAGTTAGAAAAAAAATTTTCAGAATTAGGCTATGAGTTTGAAGCTGTATTGCATCCTTCCGCAGTGATAGCTACAAATACTAAATTATCTAAAGGTGTACAAGTAATGGCAGGAGTAGTAATCCAGCCAAATGTCGTAATTGGTGATTCAACTATAATTAATACAGGAGCTACAATTGATCATGATTCTAGTATTGGAGCTTTCTGCCATATTTCACCAGGTGTAACTATAAGTGGTAATGTAAATATAAAAGATAATGTTTATATTGGGGCAGGAACAATTGTAATTCAAGGAATTCGAATAGCTAGTGAAGTTGCTGTTGGAGCCGGTTCATTAATTTATAATGATATAGACAGCGGAAAACAATTATTACAGCCACGAAACGAAAGTTTAAAAAATATTGATGCTTTTAATTAAGACAGTTTTATGAAAATAATTAATGATATAAGTAATATTATAGTTTATGGTCAAACCCCTTTAAAGGAGGCTCTATTAAAATTAGATGATAATGGACTCCAAATTCTTTTGGTCACTGACAAAGATGGAAAGTTACTTGGGGTAATTACTGATGGAGATATACGCCGATATATTCTTCAAGATGGATTATTCGATGAAGTTGCCTTAAAACTTGCCAATACAAATTTCCTCTCTATAGATCTCAAGGATACAGCATATATAAACGATATGTTTGATCAGAATCAAATTAATCAACTTCCAATTGTTGATGAGAATGGTTGTTTGCAAAGCATGGCTATTCGATCAGAGAATTACTTAAGGTTGTCTGAAAAAAAAGATACCCCAGTCGTGATAATGGCTGGGGGCAAGGGGACCAGACTCTCTCCCTTAACAAAAATTATTCCTAAACCATTAATTCCAGTTGGAGGGTTGACAATGTTAGAGAAAATTATTGAAAAATTTCATATCCAGAACTTTAATGATTTTCGAGTAATAGTTAATTATAAGAAGGAGCTTATATCTTCATATCTCTCTGAAATAGATGTTCCGTATGATATCAAACTTATAAATGAAAATAAATATAGAGGGACAGCAGGAGGTCTTTCGGATCTAAAAGGTACCTTAGATGGAGACTTTATTTTATCAAATTGTGATATTCTTGCTTCTCTTAATTATCAAGCTTTGCTTGATTGGCATAATGATCATAATGCAGCATTAACAATCTTAGGTGTTAGAAAAAACATGGATGTGCCTTATGGAGTTATTACAATAAATAAAGAACTTAGCGTTACAAAAATTCAAGAAAAACCTTCTTTTAATTATCTTATTGTAAGTGGAGTCTACGTATTAAACTCTTCAGTACTTGATTATATTTCGGAGAATGAGGTTTTGGGAATGGATGAACTTATTGCTAGATTAATTAATAAAGGTATTGAAGTTTCCTGTTATCCAATTGAAGATGGTTGGCATGATATGGGGCAGTTTGATGAGTATCGTAATCTTATTAAAAATCTTGGAGGAGATGATGACCAAGGCATTTTCTGATATGTTAAATTTTCGTGAAGAATACGTCGCAGTCTTGGGGGGCGCGGGAATGCTTGGTGCTTCAGTAGTAGAGGGGCTGTCAACTTTTAATGCACGTCCAATTATTGTAGATATTGATTATGCTAGAGGTAATGCATTAGTAGATAAAATAGTTCAAAATGGTGGAAATGCAGAGTTTTTTTTTGCTGACATGTCCAATCCTGAGGAAATTATAAATATTATCGAATCTCTTGAAAAATCTTATGGAGCAATTTCCAGATGGTTACTTAGTTTTTATCCACGTACCAAAGATTGGTCTAATCGATTAGAAGATGTACCAGTTGATAGTTGGCGTATCAATGTAGATAGTCATATGAATGGGGTTTGTTTATGTGCATCTGAAGTGGCCAATAGGATGGCTAACCGAGGCGGCGGTTCAATTGTAAATGTTGGATCAATATATGGCCTCGTTGCACCAAACTTTAGAAACTATGAAGGAACTGATATGACTTCACCTGCTGCATATTCTGCTATTAAAGGCGGGATATCATCGTATTCCAAGTATCTTGCCAGTTACTATGGTACAAAGGGTGTCCGAGTTAATACAATAATCCCTGGCGGGATTAAAAATAATCAACCAGATTCTTTTGTTGAACAATACAATTCGAGAACTTGTTTAGGAAGACTGGCTATGCCAGAGGAAATTGCTAGTGCAGTTATTTTTTTACTGTCGAATGGCTCGAGCTATATAACAGGTATAGACCTACCTGTTGATGGTGGTTTTTTAGCTTTATAAAGAAAGGATAGGTTATAGTGAAAAATACATGGAGATTTTCTGGTAATGAAATGCGATATCTACGTGAAGTAGTAGATTCAGGTTTTGGTTCTGGTACGTCAGGAAGCATGAATAATAGATTTGAAACTGCCTTTGCTGCAAAGGTAGGAGCTAAATATGCTATAACATTTAATTCAGGTACTTCTACTTTACATGCGGCATTATATGCAATGGATGTTTTTGCTGGTGATGAAGTCATAGTCCCACCTCTAACAGTAATAAGTAATGTGGATGTTATTTTTGCACAAAATGCCATTCCTGTTTTTGCTGATATAGATCCCCATACTTTTAATATTGATCCTGAAGATATTAGGAGAAAAATTACTCCAAGGACAAAGGCTATAATGCCTGTTTCACTTTACGGATTAAGCTGTGATCTTGATCCTATTATGAAAATTGCTAAAGAGCACAATATAGGAGTAATAAATGATGCTGCTGAGGCACATGGGTCACTTTATAAAGGAAAACGTATTTCAGAAATAGCTGATATAACAAGTTATAGTACTGAAAACTCGAAGCATATTACAACAGGTGATGGAGGTATTGTTGTAACGAATAATGAAAATTTTGCTGTAAAGATGAGGAAGTTTAATAGTTTGGGATATGCAGCAATGACTTCTGGTGATGGCCGTATTCGAATAAACAAAGATATTTTTCAAAATCCAAATTATTCACGGCATGATGATATAGGTTTAAATTATAGAATGCCAGAAGTTGCTGCTGCTCTTGGATTAGCGCAAACTGAGCGCTTAGAATTCTTTATAAATTTAAGAATATCTATTGCTAAGATGTTTGAAAAGGCTGTTAGTAATTGCGATTATTTTATTCCTCAACATACTCCTAAAAATTATTTAAATACTTATTGGACATATACTGTTGTTTACGATAATAAAAATGTAAGTTGGCAGGATTTTAGAAAAAAATATGTTGAGTTTGGTGGAGATGGTATCTATGCTGCCTGGAAGCTTAGTTACGAAGAAACTGTTATGTCTTCTGGTGAATATAAGAAGGTAGCACCTCATTATTATAATAAGTTAGATTATCCTAAAGGAATATGCCCAATTGCTGAGAATCTCCAGCCAAAATTAATGCAGTTTGTAACTAATTATGGCTCTACTAAAGATGCTATTCCTTATGTAGAAGCCCTAGAAAAAACTATAAAATACTTTGCTTGAATAAAATTATGAATTATGGCATTGTTATTCAAGCTAGGATGAGTTCAAATAGACTTCCTGGAAAAGTTTTACTAGAAATTGAAGGGTTGCCGATGCTTTTCCGACAAGCAGACAGGTTAATGCATATGATGCAAGAAATTCCCATAATAATAGCAACTTCTGATGAAGATTCAGATAATCCAATTCAGTTAATGTGTAATGATTATGGAATTAGATGTTTTAGAGGTTCTCTTGATAATGTCATGGGTAGATTTATCAGTTGTGCTGATGAATATAACTTAGATTTTATAGTTAGAGTGGGAGGAGATGACCCACTTATTGATCCAGAATGTTGTAAATCTTTAATTTCAGCTCATAAGAAAGAGAATTATGACTTTCTTTATGCAAGTAATAAAGAAGGATGGCCATATGGAGCTGCAGCTGAGTTGATTTCAGTTAAAAAACTAAAAGAGGCTCATAAGAAAACAACGAGCTCTTTCTATAGGGAGCACACGATACCTTATTTTTTTGATAATTCAGAAAATTTTAATATGAAAAGGGTAATTGCACCATCACATATTTGTAGGCCAAATTACTTTTTAACTGTAGACTTTCCTGAGGATTTGGAGCTGATTAGAAAGATTTTTAAGCACTTAAAGTCTTGTGGAGATTATTTTTCATTTAAAAAAGTAATAGACTTAATAGATCAAAATCCAGAACTTCTTGAGATTAACCAACATCTGCATGAAGGATTTGAGCATTAATAAATTAATTTAATATGATTTTAACTGAGACCGATAATATTGATATTCAGCTTGTTCCTTATGCATTGAAAATTAATGATCTTGAATTACGGGATAAATATTTAACTTGGATGAATGATGAAAATGTTACTAGTTCACTGGCATCTCCAGCTTTAGAAGGATCCTCTAAAGGTCTAGCATTCATTGAAGAGAGTTTTGTTAGATTTACTCAACCTAATTGTATTGGGTTTTTTATTAAACACACTATTGATAATGTCTATATTGGAACAGCAAAATTAGACAATATTTCAACCCATACAGGCTCTGCATGGGATGGGATTATGATCGGAGATAGAAAATACCAAGGTAAGGGTTTGGCACATTTAGTTTATAGATTATTGTTAGCTTATGCTTTTTCAGAGTTGGATTTAAAAAGAATAAGTAGTGGGTGTAATTCAAATAATATTGCAATGGTAAAAACATTTCAGCGAATAGGTTATAAAGAAGAAGGAAGGTTAAGGGATGCGGATTTTATCAACAACAAATTTAGTGATCATCTATATTTTGGGATACTTAAAAATGAATTCATTATTCAAAATAATGTCAATCTAATAAAAATAAGGAGTAAGTTGTGAAGTATTGTACTAATTGTGTTATGCCTGATACTAGGCCAGATCTTAGTTTTGATGACAATGGTATGTGCGATGCCTGTGCTTCGTTTGAGAAAAAAAATACTCAAATAGATTGGGAGGCTAGAAGTAAAGAGTTTGAAGAGTTAATAAGCCCTCTCCTTAATAATAAGGAGTCTAAAAAATACGACTGTTTAATTCCAGTTAGTGGAGGCAAAGATAGTCATTTAACTTTATATTATGCAAAAGTTGTATATGGATTAAATCCTCTTTGTATAGCCTTTACTCCAACTTTACCTACTGCAATAGGTATAAAGAATTTACAAAATATTAGTGATCTTGGTGTAGATGTCATTCACTTTAAACAAAATCCTATAGTTTATAAGACAATGATAATGGAAGGTTTTAAGCGAGTTGGTGATATGGAATGGGCAAATCATATGGGGATCTGGAGTATTCCAGTTCATTTTGCAATCAAGTTTAATATTCCATATATTTTTTGGGGGGAATCGCCTCAGTTAGAATATGGAGGATCTGAAACAGTTAGTGAGATTAATAAAACTACATTTGATGAAGACTGGTTAAATGATTATGGTTGTTTGAATGGCCTTAGACCTCAAGATATGGTGAATGAAGATAAAGGTATTACTCTAAATGATCTTATGCTTTATATTTATCCCAGCAAGGAAGAGATTTCCAATTGGGGTGGAAGAGGAATTTTCATGGGATATTATTTCAAATGGAATAATCAAGAAAACCTTAATTTAATAGAAAATATAGGCTTTGAACGGCGCTCTGGAAGAATTGAAGTTTCTTATACTGATCATGAAAAGCTAGATTGTTTATCAATGAATCTCCATGATTATTTAAAGTATTTGAAATATGGATTTGGTCGAGCTTCAGACTCTGCTTCAATTGAGGTTAGAAATAAGATAATCTCACGTGAAGAGGCAGTAAGACTGGTTGATCGTTATGATGGATCCTATCCAAAAGAGGCTATAGAAAGATTTTGCCAAGAGTTTTCATTATCCACAGGTGAGTTCAACAATTTATGTGAGCCTTTTACTAATAGGGCAATTTTTGAAATGAAAGAAGGAAGTTTTGTTAGAGACATTGATGGAAGTTTGGTTTTAAAAGACACATTTATTAATAAAAGACGTAATCCATAAAATTTATTATGCAAATAGCTGTCATTGATTATAAAGCTGGAAACCTCCGGAATGTCCAAAAAGCTATTGAATCTTTAGGTGTTGAATCAAAGGTTATTTCAAAATTTGATGATCTAGAAAAATTTGATGGAATCATTCTACCCGGTGTCGGTAATTTTAAAAGCGGAATGGATTCTCTGAATAACTCTGGCCTTAGTGAGGCTATTATTTCTCAAGCTAAAGATTCAAAAAAACCACTAATGGGAATATGTTTAGGCATGCATTTGCTAGCTGAAAGTGGTGAAGAAGGAGGCTGTATAGAAGGTTTAGGCCTTCTCCCCATGAAAGTTAAGCAATTTGATATGCATAACAAACAAGAGAAAATGCCACATATGGGCTGGAATAGTATTTTTCCTAAAAAAAAATCAGTACTCCTTGATAATGTTCCTAATGAATCAGATTTTTATTTTGCGCATAGTTATCATGTTGTTTTAGATGATGAGAAAATTTCAGTTGCAACATGTCAATATGCATATCCATTTGTTGCTGCCATAGAAAGTGATAATATATTTGCTGTCCAATTTCACCCAGAAAAAAGTCAACGTTTTGGATATTTAGTTTTAAAAAACTTTATAACTTATTGCTCAAATAGTAATAAATATCCATGCTAAAAGTTAGAGTAATACCAATTCTACTTCTTCAAGATGGTTTATTAAAAAAACCTGTACAGTTTAAAAACCCAAGGACAGTTGCTAGTCCTATTACGATTGTTCGTGTTTTTGAAGAGAGACAAGTGGATGAATTAATTCTGTTAGATATAGGCCTAACGATTGATCAAGATGAAATTGATCCTCAATTAGTAAGAGATATAGCCGAGGAACTTACAGTTCCTTTTGCATTTGGTGGAGGGGTAAACTCACTAGAGAGGATGACTGATATTATTCAAGCAGGTGCAGAGAAAATAGTTCTTAATACTGCTGCAGTAGATAATCCAGAACTAATAACAGAGGGTGCTAAAAGTTTTGGTAGTCAATGTATTGTAGTTTCTATAGATGCTTTAAAGACAAATAATAAATATTATGTTTATATAAAAAGTGGCTCTCAAGCTACAAAAATAGATCCTGTTTCGTGGGCTAAAGAGGTTGAGTCAAGGGGCGCTGGTGAGATTTTAATAAACTCAATATCTCATGAAGGGATGTTAAATGGTTATGATCTTGAGCTTATTCAATCTATTTCAGAATCAGTTTCTCTACCTGTTATAGCCGCGGGTGGCGCATCATGTTTGAAAGATTTCGTTGATGCTGTAAAATATGGTGAAGCCTCAGCAGTTGGTGCTGGAAGTATCTATCACTATACAAAATATACTCCTAATATGATTGAAGGAGTGCTAAGAGATAATGGCATAAATGTAAGAACTTATATCGATGTGGATTATAGTTATGACTATTAAAATATTATGGTATATTTCTCCCACGTATTAATAGCACAAAGCTTTCATTATTATGATAGATATAAAAACCTCAGATCCTAGTTCTAAAGCTAAAGAAATTTTTTTTAAGCATGGAGCTGTCTGTTTTAAGGGTGGGGTACCGATAGACGCAATTAATTTTGTAAGAAAAGATATGGAGCACCTTTATAGAATCTCGGATAAAGAATTTAAGGATACTTTGTCAACTATAAATAAATTAAATAAAGACGATCAAAAAGAATTATATAGGGTTTATAGAAATACGGAAAAAATGGCAGGACTGTCGATGATGTGCAATTTTTTGATACCTCATCTTGAGAAAATATATCCAAATAAAAGATTTATGTATCTTACGGGAACTGTATTATTAAGCCTTCCTGGGGACAAAAGGCTTACATATGATTGGCATCAAGAGGCAAACTTTGTTCCTGTGAAATCTGATAATGTCTTGACAGCGTGGTTTCCTCTTTTTTCCTCAACCAACAAGGCAGGGCCAATGGAAATTCTTTTAGGGTCTCAAGACGAAGGAACAACCCCGTATAACAAAATTAAAAGGCAGAATGGATACACGGAACTAGTCCCAGAAAATATTGATGAATGCATAAAAAAATATACGAAACATGTTTGTAATTATGAACCTGGTGATGTAGTCTTTTTTGATAAAAATATGATGCACTCTTCTTCTTACAATGAAAGTGGAATTGCAAATCCACGTGGATCAATGCAATTTGTTGTTTTGGATAATGAGCTTTTAGATAAATTTGAATACGCAGAAACAGACTATTAGATCTAAAAAAGAAGGACAGATTGTTACTACAAATTCAATTCGCGCAGTTGGTGCTGGAAGTATCTATCACTATACAAAATATACTCCTAATATGATTGAAGGAGTGCTAAGAGATAATGGCATAAATGTAAGAACTTATATCGATGTGGATTATAGTTATGACTATTAATAAGATAAATATCTTTCAAAAAGTATTTAACAGAACAAAAAATCTTAGATTTTCTGTAATGAGAATATTCGCTAGATTTATCTTTTTTAGAAAAATACATGAGTTCTTACAATTTCAAAATCCATCAGAATATAGATTCAATGAGAGTATTTTTAAAAATCTAGACATTACAGCAATAGTCAATGAATTAAAAATAGAAGGATATTCACTAGGAATCAATCTTCCAACTTCTTATTTAAATAGTATTTTGGATTATGCAAAAAAATCACCTTGCTATGGTGATTTTAATTATCAACAGGGTTTCTTATACAAGGACAAAGCGCTTATAGAAAAAAATAACTATTCTTTTATGACCTCATCCTATCCAAATCTCATTAAGAATTGTTCTTCAATTAAAGCAGTATCAAATGATCCACAATTATTCAATATTGCAAAACAATATTTAGGGTTTTCTCCTAAGTTGTTAAATGTTCAAATGTGGTGGGTTTTTCCAAAAGAAACTGATGAGATTGAAAAAAGTCTCTGGGCGCAAAAATTTCATCATGACATTGATGATTATAAGTTTGTGAAGTTTTTTTTCTATTTAACTGATGTTGATATTGGAAGTGCGCCACACTCTTACGTTTCTAGAAGTCATGTAAATAAAAAATTTCGACATCAACTCTCTATGAAAAGAATTGAAGACAAAGATATTTATAACGACTATGGTAAAGAAAAGGTAGTTTCGATTTATGGTAAGGCAGGTTTAGGTTTTGTTGGAGATACATATTGCCTGCATAAAGCAACTGTTCCTATAAATAAAGATAGGTTATTACTTCAACTTGAATTCGGAAAAAATGATTATCAAAAAAATAATATTGAAAGTACCACAAACTTAAGTAATATTTTTTAAAACATAAATTGCTTAGACTTGCAGTAAAATTTTCCCCAATCTATTCTTCAATTCTAAATAAGAGATGACATATGACTAATAAAACAAAACCAATCAATTACAAAGTTAATGATAACCTTGAATCAATAGCTAAGGAAAAGTCTAACCTTGAGAAAACTGGTGTGAGAGATGTAAAAATCTGCACTAAATGCATTATGGCAGAAACTAATGAGACAATGACTTTTGATGCAGATGGAGTATGTAATATTTGTAATTCTTTCTCTGAGAGAGATAAGTGGGATGAAGATAAAAAAGAATCAGAGTTAGTATCTATTATTGAAAAGTATAGAGGAAAGTTTCAGTACGATGCAATTGTTCCTTTTAGTGGTGGAAAAGATAGCGCATGGGTTGCATATACTCTGGTTAAAAAATATAAGATGAAAATTCTTTTAGTAACATACGATTCTAATTTTAGAAGACCCACACATCTTAGGAATATTGATAGATTAGTTAGAAAGCTTGGGGTTGATCACGTAACACACAGATCAGATCAAAAGGTAATTAAAAAAACTATGCTGGAAGCTTTAAAAAGAAAAGGTGATTTTTGCTGGTTTTGCCATACAGGGGTAGTTACTTTCCCAATAAGAGCTTCAATAATGTACAAAACACCTTTATTGATATGGGGTGAGCCTAATAGTGAGTATGCAGCATATACTAAATATGAAATCAATGAGAGAAGAGTAGGAGATGAGCCAGAGGGCAACGAAAGAGCATTTAACAGAATGATGAATTTAGGAATTAATGCTGAAGATATGTTTGGTTTTATTGATGGTGTTGATAAAAGGGATTTTGAGCCCTATAGATTTCCTAATAAGGAAGAATTAAAAGGTATTCAGCAAGATGGATTCAGAAATATTTGTCTTGGAGACTATCATGAGTGGGATCCAATAAAGCAAATTAAAATATTAGAGGATGAGCTTGGTTGGGAAGCAAGCCCTGTTGAGGGATTGCATCCTTATTTCTCTGGTGAAAAAGTTGAATGCTATCTCCAGGGAACTAGGGATTATTTAAGATATATAAAAAGAGGTTATAGTAGAAGTAATCAAAGATCTAATGCAGAATTAAGACGAGAATCTTTAAGTAGAGAAGAAGCTTTAGAAATGGCAAAATTTGATGCAAGAGTCCCTGCTAGCTTAAATACTTTATTAGATTTCTTAGAAATAACAGAAGAGGAGTTTAATGAAATAGCAATGGCTCAAACTATATCACCTTGGTACTATGATAAAGAAAATTTAGAAGTAGGTCCAAAGTTACCAGATCAAAATTATTGGGAAATTGAGTTAAATGAAAAATACTAAACATACTATCAATAGTAAATCAGTAGCTATTATTGATTATGGAATGGGCAATATAAATTCTGTCAAAAAGATGATTGAATTTTTGAATTATGAGCCTTATGTTGCAAAGAGCAGTGAAGATCTTGAGCGTGCTCATTATATTATTCTTCCTGGTGTAGGATCTTATTTTCAAGCCTATAAGAATTTAGAGGATGCTGGTCTAATAGATGGATTAAATGAACATGTAATAAATCAAAAAAAACCATTTCTTGGAATTTGTTTAGGAATGCAATTGTTGACAGATGGAGGGGATGAAGGCAGCCAAAGTAGAGGGTTAGGCTGGATAAAAGGGAAAACTAAAAGAATGCCTTTAGACAGTAAATATAAGGTGCCACACATGGGGTGGGATGTACTTAATATTAAAGATAGAGGCAGTCTATTTAAAGATATTTATGCTAAAAATCCTTCATTCTACTTTTGTCATAGTTATATTGTAGAAATAGAAGATCATAATTTAGTTATTGCAGAGTTTGCTTATAATCAAAATTTTGTTGCCTCAATAAAAAAAGAAAATATTTTTGGCACTCAATTTCATCCCGAGAAAAGCCAGGAGTATGGAAAAGTGTTATTAGAGAATTTTTTAAAGGAAAACTAATGCACACACGAATAATACCGGTTCTTACTTTTAAGGATCAAAGAATGATGAAAACAATTAATTTTGATAATTATTATGATGTAGGCGATCCTGTAACAACGGGGAAATTTTATGATTCGCAAGATGTTGATGAATTAGTTCTTTTAGATATTGCGGCGACTCAAGAAAAAAGAGAACCTGACTATGACTTAATAAGAAATTTTAGTAATGAATGCATGATGCCTTTAACTGTCGGAGGAGGGGTAAGAGATATAGATACTATCAATAAATTATTGCAGGCTGGAGCTGATAAGATAATAATAAACAGTTTTGCCATAGAAAGCCCTGAATTTATAACACAAGCTTCAGATGTTTTTGGTTCTCAATGTATTGTAGTTTCAGTAGATTCAAAAAAAGATCAAACAGGTGAATATTTTGTCTTTACAGAAGGGGGAAATAAAGATACAAGAATTAAAGTGAAAGATTGGGTTAAAGAAGCAGAGAAAAGAGGTGCTGGTGAAATTTTGATTAATTCAATAGATCGAGATGGCTTAATGATTGGCTATGATTCAGATCTTATTAAGTTGGCGGTTGATAGTGTAGAATTTATACCTATTATTGCACTTGGTGGTGCTGGAGTTCTTCAAGATATTGTAGACATATATTATGAAGCAAGTCCATCTGCTATAGCTATGAGTAGTATATTTCACTTTACTGATAATAAACCAGTTAAAGCGAATGCATATGCTATTGAAAATGGAATAAATGCGAGATCAATTTAAAAGCTCATTGCATATAGAGGTATTTTGAAAAATTCAATTAATATTGCCTGGGTATGCCGTGATGGCTATCTTGATCTATTTCCTTTAATTGAAAAAGAATTAGGAAAAAGTATAGATCTTAATTCGCATATCATAACTCACTTGAAGAAAGATAAAATTTACCTACAAGAAAAGTATAATTTTAAGAATGTTGAGGTTTTGTCAGAATCTATAAGTAGAATTATTGACCAAGGCTTCTCAACTAATCAGCTTGATAACCTTTCAAAAAAATATAACAAGATTCCAATGATCAGAATGCTTTGGAGCACTATTTTTGAAGAAAGTTTAAGTGATTCTAGAATTCATGATTTAGCCATAGCGCATATAATCTTTTGGGAAAATTTTATCGAAAATACTTCTATAGATTTTCTTGTTTATGAACGACCATCTGTTTTAACTTCTTGTATCGCTTGGCTTGTTTGTCAACATCATGGAGTTAAATCTATAGATTATGTTGATACACCATTAGATACAATGACAGTTGTAGATAATTTTAATGGAGATTATGCAAAGAAACTTATTAGTCAGTATCAAGACATTAGGAAAAAGGGATCTGATTATGAAGGCCCCAGTTACAAAAAGGCTGAAGAGTACTTTAATAAGATTATTAGTGCTCCACAAAAAACTAATGAGTCTATTCTTGCAGGAAAAATGACTAATAGAAGGGCTTCTATTGGATTTCATAGAGTTGTTAATTTAATTAATCTATACAGGAGTCGACCTAAACAGAAAGAGTATTACCTTTACGACAAATCTTTCTTTCATCAAATAGTAGGAAATATTCTATATATATCTAGATTCTTTTTCCATAGGTTTATAAATATATTTAGCAAGGTTGCTAACAAGAGTTCTGAGCAATATTTTCTCTATCCCCTTTTCATGAAAGGAGAATTTTCCAACCATATTTTTATGAATCCTGGTTACCAAGATCCAATAAGCGAGATCAAACGTATTTCTATGTGTTTACCCCCAAAACATTATTTATATGTAAAAGAGCATTACAGTGGATACCCAGATAGACATTTAATAGATTTATTTAAAATTAAGAGGATTAGAAATGTTAAATTAATATCTCCAAAAGAGGATCCTTTTTTATTAGTACAAAATGCTAAAGGAATAATCACAAGTGGAAGCACAATGGGTTTTGAAGCTATGATGCTTTCTAAAGTAGTTATTTTAACTGGCGATCCTTGGTATAGATATCTTCCGGGTATAATAAGGGCTTCCAAGGTAGAAGAGATTTCAGATGCTTTGGATAATATTGATAATTTCTTATTTCCTTCTCATTCAGAAAAGATTTCAATACTCCAGGCATTATTTTCTATCTCGTCAGCAGGAATAAAAATGCCAAGGGAAGGGACTTTAGATCAGGATAATGTAAAAAATATGACTCAGATTCTCTTAGAGTATATTGAAGATAATAATGATGTATAAGAAAGAGACTATTTATTTCATCCTTGTCATTATTGCTTCTATAACTGGTCTTTTCAAAACAGGTTTGATAGCCTATATCTTAACTCCTGATAATTTTGGTTACTTTACATTGTTTCTTATTATTTCAGGATATTTTCAATATTCACAATTAGGAGTTCTGAATGGTTTAGGAAGAGAATTACCTATCGAATATGGAAAAGGAAATATAGGGCATGCTCTAACGTTAGTTGGATCAACAATAAAATCATTATTGTTAACTCAATTCATTTTTTTACTAATCTGCTTAACAATAATCTCTTTTATTACAATTGAGGATAGGGAAATTTATATTACTATAATAGCGGCATTAGTCTCATCAATAGTTTCAAATTTCTATAGTTTGTCAATATTACGTTTAAGGTGCGAACTTAGACTTATTGAGTACGCAGTAGTAAATTTTTCCGTAGCAGTATTTGGACTAATACTTACTATATTTCTTGCATCTAAAATTGATCATCTCGGAGCTTTTTTAGGTATTATTTCAGCTGTATTATTTGGATTTTTATATACCAATATGTTTATATTAGATAAGCCTAAATTTAATCCCAAGGAAGAATTTAACAATATAAAAAAACTCCTCTTAATAGGCACACCTATGATTCTTGCTGGATTAGTACAAACTACATTATTAAGTTTAGATAAGATTATCTTAGTCAATATTTATTCAATTAAAGAATTAGGTATTTATGGCTTTGCATCTATAACCTTGACTATGGGTATAGCTTTGAATGGTATATTGTCAACCTATTTTATTCCAAAGATTCTCCATCAATATGGAGTCAATAATGATTTATTTGAGTCATATAAAGCTTCAAGGAATATTTCGTTAGTAGTTTTAATTGTTGGATTGGTTCTCTTTCCACTTTATTATTTTATAATCAGTTTTGGCTTAGAAAGTTTTTTCCAAGAATACTTAGAAGCTAAATATATAATGACTGTTTTTTATATTCCCGCTCTATTCTGTGCCTGCAATCTATTCGGTCCATTCTTGATGGCCGCAGAAAAATTTAATTTTTTTCTTGTTTACGAGCTAATCCTGCTTGCATTGGTAGCAATTATATATACTCTAATTGTTAGGAACAATTTAGAGATAATCTATTTTTCCTATACTTTGGCTATTGTATTTGTGTGTGGATATTCCTATTTATTTTATTATTCGCGAAGACATGCGTATAACATGATGCATTCCAATTGAAAATTATCATGAACGAACAACATAGTATTTTAGAATATAGAGTGGAACTCTTAAAAGATAGAAATATAAATTATTGGCTATTATGCCAAGAGAAATCAGAATTAGGAGAATAAGGCATGAAGTTTAAAAATATCACAAAATACCCTACAGTCATTAGAAATTGGGGGTTTTTAGGGCTAATCAGATTTACTGTAAATTCGCCTTATCGTTTTATTAAAAGGTTGTTTTGCAGGTACATAGAAAGAAGTGTTAATGATTATAAACTTATACTTGACCTTCATGATCAAGGAATTTCTAAAGAATTATTTATAATGGGAACAAGGGAAAAAGAACATATTCTATTTATTAATGAGATTCTAAGGGAAGGAATGGTTGTTTTGGATCTTGGTGCAAACATTGGATATTATTCGGTGATGCTTGCTAAAATAGTAGGTAAAACAGGAAAAGTATACGCAGTAGAACCCTCTCTCTCAAATTTTAGAATGCTTTCAATGAATGTTGAGTTAAATAAAGTTGACGACGTGGTTGAAGTTGAAAATATTGGCATATCTGATAAAACTGGAGTTTCTAACTTCTACCTCTCAGATAAATCAAACTGGCACACATTTTATCCCCAAGTTAGTGAAGGTGGTTCTCATGAGAGTTTAATTGAGGTAACCCCAGTTTCTGTTCCAGTTTCAACGATTAAGGACTTTTCTGTAGGTAAGCGACCAATAGAATTAATAAGAATGGATATAGAGGGATTTGAGGTTGAAGTTATGAACAGTTTAATTTCTATTCTTAAGCCCAATCAATTTATGCCAATGATAATTTTTGAAGTTCATCAACCAAGATATAATGATAGCGATCACAATATGGGAAAAGTACTGGAAGAGTTTTTTCGACTTGGTTACTACGTTAGGAAAATGGCTTCGAATATCGGAATCGAAAAAGAAAAGAGAATTTTTAGAGAAAAAGGATATAAGCCAATAGATGTGATAAGATCTGATGGGATGTTGCGGGAAATATTCGACGACATATCCAACAGTGACGCTATAGAATTTATATGCCACACAGAACTTGTAAGAACGGTTGTACTAGATTCCAAAATTAAGAAATTGACCTAAAAAAATTAATAGAGTAATTATATAAAATATTGACCAGTGGATATTACACTTTCAAGACCGAACCCGGTGAAATAATAACAAGAGTACTTATAACGGGCGCCGATGGTTTTATCGGTTCTCACCTTATCATATGCCCTTTCATAGCCTATAACCATATACCATGGAATCGCTCATGGACATGCTGTTGCATTAACCTTAGGGAAGTTTTTTTCAATTAATTCTAATTATCAGGAAAATATAATAATAGATAAGAGGGGCATGAAATATTTAAGTGAAACTATGGAGGAATTATTTCAATTATTTGGTAAGTCAAATGCAGCAAAGTGCGAGGTAATGTGGTATCGGTTAATTCATGATATCGGGCTTGAAACTAATTTAACTAAACTAGGAATCAGGTCTAGCTACAGCATAAATAGGATTGTTAAATCTGTAAATATTCAGCGATTGAGGAATAATCCTATTGAGATTAACAAACATGTAATATATAGTTTGTTAAAAGAAATGATTTGAAGGATCCTGCTTACATGTACCGTATAAAAAAGACAAAACCACAGTCATTGTCATTGTATATTTTTATTGTTGCAATAGTATTGGTTTATCTAAACTTTCTTAGGAGCACTTTTGATGGACAAGGGGTTATATTTAATGCACAAATAAGATTCATTTCAATAATCAGTGGCCCAGCATTTTTGTTTCTGACAATTGTAGTTTCATTAATGGAAGGGGGGCTAATGAAAATAAGGAAAGTGTATAGATATTGGCTTGTATTAATATTTTTTTATATTATTTTTTTGTTGATAACTGGAGCGTTATTATTTGAAAATAATCTTCGCTTAATTACATTTGATATTATACTTTTTTTGTTTGCAGCTGCAGGAATAATGATGGGCGCGGAAAGGAATAATTGGGTATTGATAGATAAAATCATGATGCTAATTTTCATGATTCATGTTGTTGTTATGCTTTTTTATGTTAGAGCTTATAGTGAAATAATCACAGCTATAGGGCCACATGCAAGACATAACATAATATCTGCTTATGAACAGATCCCTTATTTTTTTTGGGGTATGATCTACATTTGGCCCTATTTCGCACTTACATATTCTGATAGGTCAAGGTTTTATAAGTTTACTATAATCGTGGGAATTATCATATTTTACTATTTTTCTATAATCTACATCAAAAAACAGCCTTTTGCTTATTTAGGTTTATTTGTTGTTCTAGTAATGTTTACAAATAATATAACTCTAATGGCAGCTAAGGCTTTCAAGATGATTCCAATTTGGATTACCATAATATTGTTCTTGTTTTTTAGTGTTGAAATGTCACAGAGTATCGATAAATTGCAAAGTAGATTTGTTGATAAAGGTAGTGTGAGCTCAACCATACTCCAGTCAAGTAGAATTAGTTATGATTATGGTTTAATTAATTCACAATTCTCATTAGGCGAATATGCTTTTGGAAGAGGGATAGGAGGCAGTGTTAAAGACACCAATGAGCACTATCCTGAAAAAACTACTAGTGTTCTTCATAACGGATCTGCATTAGTGATATTAAAAGGGGGTATAGCAATGCTCTTGATTTGGTATGGCGGTTGGTTGTATTTTGTCAATGAATTTATTTTCAATAGAAATAGATATTTAGATAGATACTTTATATCTGTATTAATACCGTTGCTGGGATCGTGGATTTTTGGTTTTTTAAGTCCTTCGATAGCTTTCTTGCTAGTTATGTTATGTGCCGGTCGGATAATGGCAAAGAGACCTATGGTTAATTAACTCTTTAATATGATAAGTCAAACGAATAATTCTTACAATCTTAAGGTTTCAATAATAACACCATCTTTTAATACTGCTCAGTACATAGAAGAAACAATTATTAGCATTCAAAAACAAGATTATCCCAATATTGAGCACATAATTATTGATGGTGCTTCAACAGATAATACTATTGAAGTTTTAAAAAAATATGATGATAAGATAACTTGGATTAGTGAGTCAGACCAAGGGATGTATGATGCAATAAATAAAGGTTTTTCAATTGCTAAAGGGGATATATTAACTTATATCAATACTGATGATATATATAACTCTGCAGATGCAGTTTCAACCGTTGTTAATGAGTTTTCTAAAAATGACAATGCTGATTTCACATATGGCCACTGTTCCTTTGTTGATGCTTTAGGCAAGTTTATGTACACCTATAAGGCCCCTAAGTTTTATAGGGAATATTCAATAGCTTTCCCAAGAGGTACATTTGCACAACCCACTTGTTTTTGGAGAAAAGAGGTGCATATCCCATTCGATAGCTCTTTGCAATACTCTGCTGATTCAAAGTTTTTTAGATATTTATGTGAAAATTATAATGGTAAGAGGTTAAATAAAATTATTGCTAAGTTTAGAATAAGAGAAGATTGTCTTACTTTTAAAAATTTAGATGGCGTGCGGAAAGAAGTTGAACTTATATATAATGACAAGAATAAAACATCTCCACCTATAAAATTTGTTCTTATGGATATTTTCTATAGGATGTTATTCTTAAATTTTCGAACCAATATAAAGAGAAAAATACTTCAATATAAAGGTGATCCATACTTATAATAACAATGAAATTTTAATATTTATTGAATAGGTATTTTTTTCTTGATATGAACCGCTATTCTTCAGATAAAGGTTTTTTTGGCGTTATTTAAATGATTAATAAAATATTAAAAAATGCAAAAAGCTTAATTAAAGAAATAAAACCATTATTCTTTATTATTAAACTGCTGTCCAATATTATTAGAATATTATTAGATAAAAGGTACTTTTATCATTACCTTCAAGGCATTATAACAAATGTGAAGACTAGAAACTATCTTGCTAAGATGGAAGCAAGTCTTTTTAAATCAAAGATAAGGTTTTCTGAAAAAACAAGTGAGATTCGAGAGAATTCTTATATCGAAAACCCATTAGATATTTCAAATGAAAAAGTTGAAGAAATTAAAAATTCTTTAAAAGATCTTAAGTGTCAAGACCAAGCTAATAGCTCTCTTGAGTTCGATATAAATTCCAGGCCTTCGGATTGTTATTTGGCTTTTTATAACAGCTCTGATTTATTTAAATCAGAACCTATTATAGGTCTCGCTGTAAATAACGTTCTAATTGATATATATAATGACTTGTATGGATGTGATCCAATTATTGATCACATAGCTGCTTGGTGGACTTTTCCCTCAGATGAGAGTCATGATACGCAATATTGGCATAGAGATATTGACACACTCAATCTGCTTAAATTTCTTGTATATTTGACTGATGTAGATTTATATTCTGGGCCACATCATCTTATTCCTGGCTCCCATGCCATAGAATTCAAAACAGCAAAGTATAAAAAACACGAAGATAGAGAGTTTGAAGGTATGATAAAGGAAAGCGGTTCTAAAGTTTTTACAGGACCCGCAGGAACAAATTTTCTAGAAAATACTTTTGCTTTTCACAAAGGGGCTAATCCTAAGGAAAAGCCACGGCTTCTTCTAGAAATAATTTATTCAAGAGTCCCAACTCCATTTTCTCATAAAAACCCATTTCTTAATCTGGATGAAATAGAACATTCCTTTTTAATTAGAGATAATTTAAATCTCTTTAAGGGAAAGGTTATCAGTTAACTTCAACTTTTTATCAATAATCTTTTTGATTATGCAAAATAACGATTTGATATTTGTTGGGATAGTTACAATATGGCAAGAAAAGCTATACTAGTTTCCCATAAGGAATTAAAGAAATAGTTATTTTAAGATAAGATTTTATTTATAAATATGATGGTGGCAAACTGTTTTTTTTAAAAGTATAAAAAGAGCTATATTATGAGTAGAAAAAAAAGACCTGATCCTATAAAAGTAATATTTATTCATATTATGAGAGATACTTTTAGTGGTGCTCAAAAAAATATATATCTTTTACTGAAAGGTATTAAAAAGGAAGAAATTTCCCCACTTCTTCTTGGACAAGCTCATTGTCCTCTTACTGAAATTAGTTCTAAATTAGGAATAGAGACAAAAATTATTCCTTTTCCTGATGGTCTGGCAGTTTTTGATAAAAAACTACTTAAATTTAATTTACCTAGGGTATTTAAATTTATTAAAGGTATATGGAACTACAATATAGTGTTGATCAAAGAGTGGAAGCTAATTAAACCTGAGATTATATGGTGTGACAATATTAGGACATTCATAACTGTTTATTTTGCTTGTAAAGTTGTAAAAGCTAAAGTTGTATTGAATACATGGTCTGAATCAGAAGGGAAAATAGCTTGGATAGTTTATAGAATAGGACTTTTATTAGCTGATCAAATTCATGTGCAGTATTCTAATCAAGGGGAAAAGTTATTCGGAAGACTAGCTAATCAACCTAGGTTTCATAGAAAAATAATGCCTCTTTATACAGGAGTGTCTGATTTTGAGGAATTATTAGATACCAATATTAGAAAAGATCTTTCTTTAGAATCTAATTCAATTCTTATAATTATGGCTGCGAATATTGTTTCTGGCAAGGGTCAAAAGGATCTTGTTAAGGCAGTTGAAAAGTTAAAAACTGAATTTAGTAATATTCATTTATTGATTGCTGGCACGGCAGTTAATAGCAGTCCTGATTCTATTAAGTATCACAAAGAGATAAAAGATTATATTTTACAAAGGAATTTAAAAAGTTTTATCCATTTAATAGGATGGAGAAATGATATAAGAGATATTTTAGAAAGTTCAGATATTTACGTCTCAACTTCTTATACTGAATCTTTACCTCTAAACGTAAGGGATGCAATGTTCGCCTCCCTTCCTGTAATTGCTACAGACGTTGGGGGAACATCTGAGCTAATTGATATTAATGAGAATGGTTATTTATTTAAACCTGGTGATATACAAACACTTACTGATTACCTTAAAATACTTTTAGATAATCCTTCTTTGCGAGAGTCCATGGGTCTTAAGAGTAAAAATATAATAGAAACAGATACCAGATTCTCTTCAGAAATTTATGTAAGAAACTTTGAAAACATATTAAAGGAACTAGTTACTAATCGAGTTTAATCTTAGAAAGCAGATTAAAAAGTAAATACCTATAACTGTTATCGTAAACACCTAGAAAATCCATGATTGTTAATAATAGTCAAGACCTTAATACCTTATTATCACTAGTTTTAGATAAGCTGAAAGATGATGATAGATTTGAATCTATATTAGATCACGGCCCATTAGAATTTAACGTGTTTTCAATTACCTTTTGGGTAAAATTTGCGGGATCATCTGGCCATACAAGTGTTTATGTAAAAATTCCTAAATATATTTTTTATGATAAGAATATTAATTTTTTATCCCCAATAACGAAATTTGATATCGAGCTTGCTGTTAATGAGTCAAACAGTTTAGATTATTTATCTAAAAATTGGGACGAATCAAATAATGTTTTTTTTATAAGAAAGCTGGCTTTCATTAAAGAATTTAATGCCTTAGTAACAGAGAGAATTATTGGAACCTTCTTTTTTGAGGAATATCGTAAGCATGATTTTTCCAAAAAAAATATGAATCAAGATCATCATAAAGTAATTAAAGGACTTTATAATTTTGGCAAGTCTCTGAAATATTTTCATTCAAAATCATCTACTAAATCGGAATTTAAAGCTTATGAAATAATAAAGAAAATAAATATTTACTCTAACTATTTAAAAATTTCTGGAGTAAGTCCCAAGTATTTAAAACAAATATCTAATAAATTAAAAAAAAATACTGAGTTCCATAATCCTACTTTTATTGCAAAGAATTTAAAAGGTATTGATATAAGACAAATTTTTATAACTAATAATCATGATTTAGTAATTATTGATCCAGGAAAAATATCTGAAGGTTATATAGAGATTGATATAGCCAGATTTATTGTAACTTGTAGAATTCTGTATTGGGGCACAATTAAAATTTTTTTTCAAAAGGTTCCAAATGAATCTTTTGAAAATAATTTTTTAGATGGATATTATGGTAGAAATCATCAGTATTCAAAATCATTAAATTTACTTATAATAAAAGAATATTTTAAGCAATGGAAAGTTGGTCATTCCGCTCTTAGAGAGAGAGGATGGCCTATTTTATTTAAATTTATTTTTAAAAAGATTTATATGGATCCTTTTTATAAAAGGCTTATCTTAATTGAATTTGAAAAGTTAAATCAGTAAATTGATGAAAGTAAGTATAAAATAATTGCATTATATTTTTTAGCTTTATATTTAAGGAGATCTGATTGAAAATTGCTATTATTTGTTCATATGATTTTTCTATTGCGTGGTCTTTAGAAATTTTTGTAAAAAAGTTATTAGTAAATCATAACGTAACTGTTTTATGTGATAAACATGATGGCCATACTCCAGATCATTACACTAATATTATGAAGCAATGGGGTGTTGAGCATAAGTTTGTTAAAACATATAGATTTTTGAATCCTTATGAAGACCTTAAGTATCTTTTGACATTGTATAAAATTCTGAAAAGTGATAAGTACGACTTGGTAATTAATATTGCTACTAAACCTAATATTTATGGTTCAATTGCTTCTAGATGGGCTGGCATAAAAAAGATTGTTTGTTTTGGTTGGGGGCTCGGCCTAACATTTGAAAAATCTAATAACATTGGTAGAATTATTCTAAAATATATTCTCAGTGTTTTGTATTGGTATGCTTTTAAAGTAAGTAGTATTATTTGGTTTACTAATCAAAATGACCTTGATTATTTAGCTTCAAAAAAAATTATTAAATCTAATAAGGCCTTTGTGACAAAAGGATTCATTGATACTAAACTATACTCTCCAAATGCTATTTTGCCACAAGAGTCTGCAAATTTAAAGAAAAAGTTAGGATATAAAATTGAAGACAAAGTGATAATTTTAGTTGCTAGAATGAGTTGGGCAAAAGGGATTAAGCAATTTTGTGAGTCTTCTGACTTATTAAGAAATAAGTATTCTGAAGTTAAATTTTTAATGGTTGGGCAGGATGATTCTGGAAGTCCTGATAGTGTCCCAGAATCATACATAAAAAGATATGAACTTCATGAAAACTTTAAGTACCTTGGCTATAGAGTTGATATAAGAGAACTATACTCTATTTCTTATTTAGCTGTTTTTCCCTCTTACTATAGGGAGGGTGGTTGGCCAAGAGGTCTTATAGAGCCAATGGCAATGGGTAAGCCAGTTATAACTTCTGACAATAAGCATTGTTCAGCTGCAGTACTTGACGGATATAATGGACTAATAGTTCCTATGAAGAATTCTAAAGCTTTAGCTAATGGAATCGAATTAATAGTTAATGATCAAGCTATTGCTGAAAAATTTGGACGAAGATCTAGAGAAAAAACTCTTAAAGATTTTGATGAAGAGATGATAATGCAAGAGTTAGTGAAAGCTATTTTATAAATAATAATTTGAATAATATATGATTTTAACAAGAACTCCATTCAGAGTAACATTAGGAGGGGGAGGAACTGACCTTCAAAGCTATTATTCAAAGCATGGTGGCTTTATCTTTAGTTTTACTTTGGATAAATATATGTATATAAGCTTAAAAAAAGCTTTTGCAGATGATTTAATCAGGGTTAAGTATAACGAGAGTGAAACAGTAAAAAATATTAAAGATTTGAAGCATGAGATTGCAAGAGCGTGTCTTCAAAAAATTGGTTTTGCAAATGGAATTGAGATTGCTTCAATGGCAGATATTCCTTCTGGAAGCGGCTTAGGGAGCTCAAGTACTTATACTGTTGGTTTATTAAGTGCGCTTCATAATTTTAAAAGAGATTTTATCTCTACCCAAGAATTAGCTGAAGAGGCCTGTGAAATTGAAATTGATATATTAAAAAAACCTATGGGTAAGCAAGATCAATATCTCGCTGCCTATGGAGGTTTTTTAGTTATGGATATTGCAAAAGATGGAAGTGTAAAAGTTAAAAATGCAAAAATTAGTCTTTCAACTTTAGATAGTTTAAAACAAAATCTGATGATTTTTTATACTGGAAAGAGGAGACTTAATAAAACAATTTTAGGTCAACAAGATCAAGCCTCTAGAAATAATGAAAAACAAGTTATGAATTCATTACACTACATTAAAGAGTCGGGATATAAAATTCTGGAAAGTGTAGAAAGTGGAAATATTACTGATTTAGGTATTTTATTTGATGAGCATTGGACTTATAAGAAAAAAATGGCACAAGGTATCTCTAATCCTGAGCTCGATCAAATATATGAATTAGCAAAAAAAAATGGTGCTATTGGTGGAAAAATATCTGGTGCGGGTGGTGGCGGCTTCTTCACATTATATTGCGAAGACAATAAGTCGAAATTGAGGGCTGCAATGAAAAAAGCTGGACTACGAGAGTTAATTTATGATTTTGATTATGAAGGAACAAAAATTTTAGGAAATTTTATGAAGTATTCTTCAGACACCCTTCACTCCAATTAAGATATGTTTGTAATTTAACTTAAATTATAATGAAGTCTGCAATTTTTTTTGATCGAGATGGTGTACTAAATGATTTAGTAAATAGAGATGGTGGTCTATACTCTCCTCAAAATTTTACTGATTTTAAGATCGCTGATAATGCTCGGGAGATTACAAAACATACTAGTTCGTTGGGTTTTTTAAATATCGTTTTATCAAATCAACCTGATATTTCAAGAGGAGCTCTTACTATCGATGAATTAAACCAAATGACTGAATCATTATTAAAAAAATTAGTTATAGATGAAGTTTTTTATTGTAAGCATGATGACTCAGATAGGTGCCAGTGTAGAAAGCCTGATTCAGGTTTAATTTTAAAAGCTTCAAGACAGTTGAATATAGATTTGAATAAATCTTATCTAATAGGGGATAGTTGGAAAGATATTGAAGCAGCAAAAAAAGCACATGTCAGATCTTTTCTTTTGGATAGAGATTATAATTCTGGATATGAAGGTGCGAACAGAATTCAAAGTTTACTAGACGTTGTTTCTTTAATAGGAAAATAATAATGAGTGATTTTATAAATAAATATATTTCTAATAGTAAAACTATCTTAGACCAATTAGATGTAAATCAAATTTCAAAAATGGTTTTAATTCTAAATGAGACTAGAAAAAATGACGGCAGACTTTTTATTCTGGGAGTTGGCGGTGGCGCAGGCCATGCTTCTCATGCAGTAAATGATTTTAGAAAAATTTGTGGAATAGAGGCATATTCTCCTTCAGATAATGTGTCTGAGTTAACAGCAAGGGTGAATGATGATGGCTGGGATACATCTTATGTTAACTGGCTTATGGGGAGTAGGCTAAAGAAAAATGATTCCTTGCTTATTTTTTCTGTTGGCGGTGGTAATTTAGAAAAATTAGTCAGTGTAAATATTGTGAAGTCTCTTCAATACGCTCAGCAATTAGGATCAAAAATTTGTGGAATAGTTGGAAGAGATGGTGGCTATACTGCTGAAATTGCGGATGCTTGTGTAATTGTTCCAACTGTAGACTCTGAAAACATAACGCCTCATACTGAGGGGTTTCAAGCTTTAGTTTGGCATCTTTTAGTGGCACATCCAGATTTACAAAAGTTTGAAATGAAATGGGAGTCTGTGACCTAGAATGAAGGCATTAATACTTGCTGCTGGAAGTGGTCACAGGTTGGGCAAAATTACAGAGAAAATTCCAAAACCAATGATAGAAATTTTTGGTAAACCAGTTCTTGAGCATAATATAAACTTACTTAAAAAAACAGGTATTACTGATATTTTTATTAACCTTCATCATCTCCCAGAAATTATTACTAATTATTTTGGAACAGGTAAAGACTGGGGAGTAAATATTCAATATACTTTTGAGGAGAAACTTTTAGGGACATCTGGAGCCCTAAATAATAATTCTAAATTCTTTGATAAGCCTTTTTTTGTAGTTTATGGGGATAACTTATTTCATAAAGAAATAGAATTAGCTGATTTGATAGATTTTCATAATTCAAGTAAATCAGACTTTACTATTGGACTTTGTGAGGTAAATGATATTTCATTGAGTGGTACTTTAGATTATGATAAAAATAATAAAGTGATTCAAATAGTTGAAAAGCCTAACACTATTTGTGTTACAAGTGGCCTGGTTAATGCAGGAATGTATATAATCGAACCAAAGATACTTAAACAATTGCCAAAAGGTAAAAGTGATTTTAGTTTAGATGTTATTCCACAATTGCTTGATCAAAATTATAATTTATTTTGTAAAAAGCTTAGTGGTAAAGTAACTCCAATAGATACACCAACTAGATTAAATGAAGCGATATTCAATTAAAGGATTGATATGAGTTTAAATGTTAAATTATTTGCCGATGGAGCAGATAAAGCTGGAATTATTGAGATGAACAATAATCCTCTAATCTCTGGATTTACTACAAATCCGACACTTATGAAAATAGCCGGTATTAAAGACTATAGAGCTTTTTCACTTGATATACTTAGTCATATTAAAGATAAACCTATATCTTTTGAAGTGTTTTCTGACGATTTTAATGAAATGGAAAAACAAGCTTTAGAAATAGCATCATGGGCAAATAATGTTTATGTAAAGATACCCATTACTAATACAAAATCAGAATCAAGTAAAAATTTGATTGAGAGATTAAGCAATGCTGGTGTCAAGTTAAATGTTACTGCTATGATGACAGTTGACCAGGTAAAAGAAATACTTCCTGCGCTTTCAAATGGACCTGGAGGTTATGTTTCAGTTTTTGCTGGGAGGGTTGCAGATACAGGTGAAAATCCACTAATTGTAATGTCAGCAGTTTTAGAACTTTTAAATAAATATCCAAAAATAGAGCTTATTTGGGCTAGTCCAAGGGAGCTTTATAATGTAGTGCAAGCTGATGATATCGGTTGTCATATAATTACAGCAACAAATGATATTCTAAAAAAACTTCCAATGCTTGGAAAAGATCTAGATGACTATTCACTTGAGACAGTGAAGATGTTCTATGATGATGCAAAGGAAGCTGGGTATTCTATCTAAAGTTAATTTTTTTAATTTTTATAATAATTTAAATGTCATACCAAGTTGATACAAAAAATGCATATAGAAATAATGTAAAAGCTAATGCTTATTTGGGGCAATATACCCATGGATTTAAGTGGGCAAGATTTACAATGTGGAAACAAAAAAAAATAGTTGATAATTACTTGAATATATGTAACTTAGGTAACAGTGATATAGTCTTGGATATTCCATGTGGAGCAGGCTATATTGGAGGGATATTATCTAAGTATAATTGCTCTGTAATAGCTTCTGATATTTCTATGCAAATGATGAAGCTTGGAGTTGATGAATATTCTGACGTTCATTTTAAAGGCTTTATTCAATCTGATATTACGAGTACTCCCTTTGAGTCTAAACAATTTAAGTGTATCGTGGTCCTTTCATTGATGCATAGACTTCCGACAGAAATAAGAATGCAAGTTCTTTCTGAGCTTTCTAGAATTGGGAGTAAGTATCTTATTATTTCTTATAGTGTAGAAAGCATATTACAACGATTGAAAATAGGGTTTCTCTCTATGCTTAGTTCAAAATATAAACCCGCCCCAGCATCAATTCCTATGAAAGTTATTCTTGATGAATTAAATTCTTTTGGGTTTGTTGTAAAAAAAAGAAAAAGAATTGTTAATTTATTATCTTCAAAAGTCGTATTTCTAGTAGCAAATTAATTTCTAATGAATTTTTTATCGTTTGAAGATTATTCATATTAATAGTTCTAATTGACTGTAAAATTAACTATATATTTTATGTTACGGGCCTAAGAGCAATGGAAAAAAAAACTTCATTCTATGATAATCTAGAAGATCGAAAGAAAAAAGAACTTGAACATCATAACATTCATAGAGAAATCGTAACTGGGTATGAGTATGATACTGATGCCTATGGAAAAAGTGAAGATGAGAGGCGCAAATATGTGACTGATCAAGAGGAGTATGAATATCACTTCTCTAATGCAAAGTTTTATAGTATCACTAACTCAAGTTTTGCATATCGAGATAAAATTTTATTTAAAGATATGAAAAATAAAGTTGCACTTGATTGGTGTTGTGGAAATGGAGAAATAGGGTTAGCAATGGCTCAAGCGGGAGCTATAAAAGTTTGTGGTGTTGACCTTTCTGATGTATCTATTGACAATGCCACGAAATTGGCGAAAGAGAACAATGTTGGTGAAAAATGTAATTATCTTCAGATGGATGCTGAGAATATGACTTATCCTGATAATACATTTGATGTTGTTCATGAATATGGAGCGTTGCATCATGTTGATCTTGAGGTTTCATTAAAAGAAGTATCTAGAGTCCTGAAATCACAAGGTAGTTTTATTTGTACTGAGGCATTGAGGCATAACCCCCTAATTCATGCCTATCGAAAGAGGAGTATGCATTTACGAACAGAATGGGAAGTAGACCATATTTTGGGTGTTCAAGATATTCTTAAGGGAAAAAAATATTTTTACAATGTAAAAATTAAATATTTTCACTTATTTGCATTAGCTGCAATACCTTTCAGAAAAACTTTTATTTTTAAACCTCTTTTAAGCGTGCTTGAGTTGTTAGATAATATTTTTCTCAAAATACCTTTTGTTCAAAGGATGGCTTGGATTGCTGTAATTGAGTATTCAAAACCAAAATTGTAGGCCAGTCCAAAAATTGTCGTCTTGACTAAAAGTTTTGCGCCTCTCTTACACCATATTGCAACACCTTTAGTTTCATTGAAATCATTTCAAAAACTTGATTGAAAAATACACCAATAATTTTGGATACAAAAAAGTGAAATATTTTGGTGTTATAATTTGTCTAATCCCAATTTTATTAATAATTTTAAGTGAGAAGAAATTGCGCTTACTCTCAAATTATATTGGCAAGGTTTTTAATATAAAAAATCAGCTTTTAAATTTGTAATGATGGCAGTAAAAAAATGAAAAATGATTTAAAAGAGTTATCTGATCCAGAAAAATATCATGATTCGATATCAATCGATGATCAAGATGCTAGTGCATTGAAAAACATGCTAAATACGATGCTTTTAATTAGAAAAACTGAGCAGCATTTGGCATTGGGCAGAAAAAATGGAATGATTGGTGGCCCAGTCCATCTTGGTGCTGGGCAAGAGGCAATTGCTGTTGGTATTTCTCAAAACCTTAAAAAGACTGATCGTGTATTTGGCGCCCATCGTTCACATTCTCATCTGCTTGCATTAAATCCTGATTTTTATAGATTATTTGCTGAAGTATTGGGTAAGGAAACTGGATTCTCAAAGGGTATGGGTGGATCAATGCATTTGTATGATCAGCCCAATGGATTTTATGGGTCAGTCCCTATTGTTGCTGGTACAGTGTCCTTAGCGGTAGGAGCGGCAATGGCTGCTAAAATGCAAAAAACAGATGATATAGGGGCGGTGTATATTGGAGATGGTGCAATAGAAGAAGGTGTAGTGCATGAATCTTTTAATTTAGCAAAGATTCAAAAAGCACCAATGCTATTTGTAATTGAAAATAATCTATTCGCTAGCCATATGCATATTTCATTAAGGCAGCCAAGTGACATGATTTCAAGATTTGCTATAGCAAATGATATCCCTCATAAGTTGGTAGATGGTAATGATGTAGTTGCTGTGGCCAAAGCATCTAAAGAGTTGATTGATGATATACGCGCCGGGAAAGGGCCTGGATTTATAGAATTGGTGACTTATCGATGGTATGGACATGTTGATTGGCGAGATGATGTTGATGTGGGTGTTGATAGGTCACTTGACGATATTAATAGCTGGAAGGCAAGAGATCCTATTTTGCGCTTATCTAAATCAATGATAAAGGCCAAGATGTGGTCTATGGAGCAAGAAAACGATTTGAATAATATGCTTGATAAAGAAATTCAGATTGCCTGGGAGAAGGCTATGAATGATCCATATCCTTCATCTGATGCGACATTAAAATATGTATATTCATAGGCGTAAGTAAATGAAAAGTCAAAAATATAATTACGGCACAGCTATATTGGCAGCATTTGAATATCTATTAGAAAATTACCCAGAAGTGTTTGTAATCGGACAAGGTTTATGGAGTCCTTGGTATGTAGGTAACTCCATGACTGATTTAGACAAAAAGTTTGGTATTGAGCGTGTTATTGATACACCTGTGTCAGAGTCTGCTTCTACTGGTGCTGCGGTTGGAGCATCACTGGCTGGCATGAAACCTATTGTGGTGCATCCTCGTATGGACTTTATGCTTTACGCTATGGACGCAGTGGTTAATCAGGCGGCTAAATGGTCTCATATGTTAGGCGGGCAGGCGCATCCTGGTGTAACAATTCGTAGCATTATTAATCGAGGCGGAGAGCAGGGTGCGCAGCATTCACAAGCTCTTCATGCTTGGTTTGCTCATGTACCAGGGTTACGTGTGGTTATGCCATCAACTGTTGCAGATGCGCGTGATTTATTAATTGCATCGGTATTGTGCAATGACCCTGTGATGTATATTGATGATAGGTGGCTATATGATCAAGAAGATGAACTGCCTCCTGTAGTGGAGCTCGATTTGACCACTCAAAAGCCTGTTGTTAGCTTGACAGGGAGTGATATCACTATTGTTGCCTCTGGACACGCCTCACTATTGGCGAGAGAGGCTGCTGGGCAACTTGGAAGTGAAAAAATTTCGGTGGAAGTAGTTGATGTGAGAGTGTTAAATCCTTTCGATGCTGAAGAGATTATAGAGTCTGTTAAAAAGACAAAGAATTTATTGGTAGTTGACTCTGGCTGGATTTCGGGAGGCTTCTCTGCTGAGGTTATTGCCAAGGTGGTTGAGCAACTGCCTGTGAATTGTTTAAATAATCCACCAGTGAGAGTTGCCTTACCTGATGCCCCTGCACCAACTTCAAGAGTCCTTGAAAAAGCTTATTACACTTCAACTGATGATGTGGTTAAGGCAGTTAAAAAAATATTGAATAGTTAAAATTACAAGGAAAAATGATGTCAATACATGTTCCATTTTTTGAATACCCACGATTATGGTCTGATGATAGAGAGGAGTTTTTATCAATTATTGATAACGTGTCATCGTCAGGTGGCTTTATTTTACAAAAGGCTGTTTCTGATTTTGAATCAGAATTGGCTAATTATGCAGGCTCTAATTATGCTGTTGGTGTGGGTAATGCAACTGATGGTATGGAGATATTCTTAGAAGCAATTGGCGTCAACCCTGGTGATGAAATTATTATCTCATCGCATACAATGTTGGCAACAGCTTCTGCGATTAAAGTTGCAGGTGGTGAGCCTATTCCTGTGGATATTGGCACTGATAACTTAATCAGCATTCAGGCAATTGAAGATGCTATTACATCCAATACTGTCGGTATTATGCCAACTCAATTAAATGGCAGGGTCTGTGATATGGATGCTATCTTAGCCATCGCTAAGAAACATGGATTGTTTGTTGTTGAAGATGCAGCGCAGGCGTTAGGAGCAAAGTATAAAGGGCAGCATGCGGGCACATTTGGACTGGCATCCGACATTAGTTTTTTCCCGGCGAAAGTATTGGGCTGCCTAGGCGATGCAGGCGGTGTATTAGTGAATGATAAAGACTTATATCACCAGATATTTCAATTACACGACCATGGTCGAGATATTGATGGAGAAGTGAGAAGATGGGGTAGAAATTCAAGATTAGATAATATACAGGCAGCAATTTTAAGTCACAAGCTAAAAACTTATGACAAGGTAATTGCACGTAGAAGAGAAGTGGCAAAAATGTATCAGGACCGTTTAGGAATGTTGAATGAATTACAACTTCCGGCCCCACCAAGCACGACATCGGATAATTTTGATGTGTATCAAAATTATGAATTAACAGCAGATAATAGAGATGAATTAAAAGTTTACTTGGGTGAAAAGAATATTGGCACACTTATTCAATGGGGTGGTACGGCAGTACACCAATTTACACAATTGGGCTTTAATCAAGTGTTGCCGGATACAGAGCGATTTTTTGAGCGCTGTATTATGCTTCCAATGAATGTGTTTATTAGTGATACTGATGTTGATTATATTTGTGAGTCAGTTACAGAATTCTATAGAAAATGATAAAAAGACTAGCTGATATTTTGGCATCACTCTTTGGATTGTTGGTCACTAGCCCAATTTTGTTGCCTGTTATGTTTTTGGTATGGAAAGAGGATAAGAAGTCACCTTTTTACATTGCGCCAAGATCTGGTAGAAATGGTATGACATTTAAGATGGTTAAATTAAGGTCAATGGTGATTGATGCGGATAAATCGGGTGTGGATTCAACTAGCGGTAATGATGTGAGAATCACTCCAATAGGTCATAAAATCAGAAGATACAAACTTGATGAGCTTATTCAGTTGTGGAATGTATTGATAGGTGATATGAGTCTAGTTGGCCCTAGACCTAATGTGAAAACCGAAACTGATTTGTATACAGATGTTGAAGAGGGGTTACTTTCAGTGAGGCCAGGAATTACTGACTTCTCATCGATTGTATTTTCAGATGAGAGTGAAATTCTCGAAGGTAAAGATAACCCAGATCTTGCTTATAATCAATTAATTAGACCTTGGAAAAGTAGACTGGGATTGGCTTATATTAAAAACCAGTCCTTTTTATTAGATTTACAGCTTATTTTTTATACTGTTGTCGCTATCATATCAAAGCCTAAAGCACTCTTCTGGGTAGCAAAAAAACTAAACAATCTTGATGTTGATGCAGATACAGTAAGCATGTCAAAAAGAGAAGTCGACCTATTTCCGTTTCCTCCTCCTGGGTCAGATGAGATAGTTAGATCAAGATGATTTGAGTTTTCTTTTGTGTGGCTAGTGTTAAGTTAGCTTTCTATGGTTAATTAATTATCAGCCAGTTGCTATCATCCCAGCTTTGAAGATATCTCATTGCACTGGCTTCTGATTTCCAGCCGCCCCTAAGCATAATTTTCTCTAGTGGAATGTTCTTGTTTAATAGGTCAATCGCAGCGCCAACTCTAAATGAGTGACCCGACAATTCACCAATTTGATTCAGACCAGCCTGCTTTTGAAGGCTCTTTAAAATATGATTAATTGATGCAGGCGTGAGCGAGTTGCGACTGGAGACGGCCTTACCCTTGCCGGTCTTTGGGCCGGTGCTGTGTTTATCTTTTTTAGTCATGGCGTTAAGGTTATAATTGAACTATATACCTTATTCTAACTGGATTTATAAAATTATATGCGCCCAAAAAAACCTTTTTTACGAAACGAACTGACCTTTGATAAATGCCCTTATCGGCTG